>OKUW01000209.1_pt1 | contig 34255 bp, 26 predicted proteins | sample 1606771 | NCBI WGS metagenome assembly OKUW01 (sample SAMEA3882553, study PRJEB24775) | human gut metagenome | biome: human-associated habitat; feature: intestine environment; material: feces | place: Netherlands | collected 2009/2010 | reverse complement strand
AGTGGGAAAGACAACATTATGTTCTCTTATACCAAGGTTTTATGAGGCTACTGGTGGAAGTATAAGAATAGATGGTACTGATATAAAGGACGTTACATTAAAAAGCTTAAGAGACCATATAGGGGTTGTACAGCAGGATGTTTATCTTTTTATGGGAAGCATAAAAGAAAATATAAGATATGGAAGACCAGATGCGACAGATGAAGAGGTTATAGCTGCGGCTAAGCTTGCCAATGCACATGAGTTCATTGAGTCATTTGAAAACGGATATGATACAGATATCGGACAAAGAGGTGTTAAGCTTTCTGGTGGACAGAAGCAGAGACTTTCTATTGCAAGGGTATTTCTTAAGAATCCACCTATACTTATATTTGATGAGGCCACATCAGCACTTGATAATGAAAGTGAGCAGATAGTCCAGGAATCTTTAGAGAAGCTTGCTAAAAACAGGACTACACTAGTCATAGCACACAGGCTTACAACTATAGAGAACGCTGAAGAGATACTTATGCTTACAGAAGAAGGCATTAAGGAACGTGGTACTCATAAGGAGCTTATGAAGCTTGATGGTGAATATGCACATATGGTAAAGATTCATCAGAAATAATCATGTTCATATAAAAAAACAATAATTTAATGGAAAAGTGTGCTTTGTTATAGTATAGTAATAAAGTACACTTTTATTATTATAGAATAGAGATATATTAGCTTGAGAATGGAGATTATTATCATGGAAATGTGGGATATATATGATGCAGATAAGAAAAAGACAGGCAGGCTCATGAAAAGAAATGACTGGTGCCTTAAGGATGGTGAGTATCATCTTACCGTGCTTGGTGTCATTAAAAGACCTGACGGAAAGTTTCTTATCACCCAGAGAGTTATGACAAAGGCGTGGGCGCCAGGCTGGTGGGAAGTATCAGGCGGTGCAGCACAGGCAGGTGAGGAGTCATTTGATGCTGTAAAGCGTGAAGTGTATGAGGAAACCGGCATTGATGTATCAGATGCAGATGGAGGTTATGTATTTACATATAAGAGAGAAAATCCTGGCGAAGGAGATAACTACTTCGTGGATGTATACAGATTTATAAAGGATGTCAGCGATGGGGATGTACATATACAGACAGAAGAGGCTCTTGGCTACAGATTTGTGACTAAAGAAGAGATTGAAAATATTGCTGCAAAGGGAGAATTTCTTCACTATGACAGTATAAAGCAGGTATTTGAAGATTAATGTAACGGGGTAAAATAAGATATTTTGGCATATATTATTAGTCATGTCAGAAGGTTATTTATGGAGATGTAAGTATGAATTATAATGATATTGAGGGGAAGGAAAAGTATGTAGTGTCTGCGTATGAGGCAGATGCTAACAGATATTCTATTAAGTGCCAGTTCTTTACTATGATATTTCCGTTCATAACGTGGGTGCTTAACTGTGCTGGTATATTTACAGTTGAAGGAAAGCTTATGTTTATGAGCCTTTTGTTATCATTTGTAGTAACAGTACTTAATGTGGTTGTATGTTCTGTGCTTGGCATGGAGAATAAGATTACAAAGTATTGTGCCATGGCTGGAATTGTTATTGCTATATTTATACAGGCTTCGCTGCTTACTTATCATATGTATCTGCTTATTGTTCTGCCGGTAATATATTCTCTGCAGTATGGGCAGAGGAAGATGGTATATTATACATATATACTTAGTATAATAGGTCTTGCGATATCTGTGTATGTCGGCTACTATGATGGTCTGTGTGATGCGAATATGGTAGTTCTTACAAGAGGCACGATAGATGAATATGTTGATATAACAGGAACTATGTTTAAGGCGGCTCCTGCGAACAGTAATCCGGCATGGACACTTTTTATATATTTTATAATTCCAAGATGCATGCTTTTACTTGCTGTATTGCTTATGGTTATACATATATCAGACACGATTGCAAGCAAAGCCGTCAATGAAGAATATCTTAAGCATCTTTCAGAAACAGATGATATGACTAAGGTATATAACAGGAATAAGTATCTTGATATGATAAGGGATTATTATCCACATATACCGGAGGTTTCAGTTATATTCTGGGATGTCAACGGGCTTAAGCAGACGAATGACAAGATTGGACATGAGAGCGGGGATATTCTTATAAAAGAGATAGCTGCTTCTATAGCTGGTGCAGTCGGTGAGGAAGGCAAGGTATACAGAATAGGCGGAGATGAGTTTATAATGATAATTGATAATCCATCTGATGAAGAGGGCAAAAATATATCTGCCTCGGTTGCAGAGATGATAGAGAAAGCAAATGAAGGAAGCCGTCTTAAGATAACAAGTGCAGTGGGTATGGCTAAAGGTTATGGAAGAGATGTTCTTGAGGTCGTTAAGAGAGCTGATGAGGAGATGTATAAGAATAAGGTGAAGTCGAAGGCGGGAAGATAAGTAAAGTATTGCTAAGCAGGTATAAGTGTATATGTAAAAAGAGACTTAATAAGAAGATAAATATGATGTCAGACTGAGTTATCAGATGATTGTAAATCAGCATAGTAATCAGTAGACGTAAGTTAAAAAGAGTTTGTATTAATGAGAAACTGTTATATACAAGCTCTTTTTCTGTTATTTGCGATTAATCAGAGATACTTTCGGCGTTATTGGTTATCAGATAGAGTTATAATTCTATAAATAAGAGCTGTCAGAGGTATAAGCTGTGATTGAAATTAGCAGTCAATTAATGTCATGTCGAGCGGAAAGAGAACATATATTTATAGAAGGAGTGCAGATGTTATGGAGAATTTACATATAAGCAGTAATAAAAAATATCTTATGAAAGGGGATAAGCCATTTTTCTGGCTGGGAGATACGGCGTGGATGCTGTTTACTAATATATCTTATGGGGAAGCTTATACATATCTAAAAAACAGGGCAGATAAAGGTTTTAATGTTATTCAGGCAGTGCTTATTTATTCGGTGGATACGCCAGAAGCATTAAAAACTGTTAATCGTATGTGCTGTAAAAATACGGCTGTTGACACTGATAAGTACTGGCACAATATTGACATGGTTATAAAGCTTGCAGAAGAACTTGAACTATATATGGCAATTCATGAGGGCTCAGGAGAAATGCTGCATCTTAAGAAGCTTATGGAGTCGGTTGATTTTACAAGTGGTAAGTCTATGTACTGGATGAGCCCGGTTACAGGTGTATATAGTTATATTGGAAAATGCGTGGGTGATACATTTACAGCACGAAAGCCTGAGAGATATGAGGAGGATAATGCGGACAGGGTGCTTGTTATATCGTAGGCTTGGAAATTAATTCGTGAATAATAAAAACGATGTCATAATAATTTAATGTGCATTATGAAAAAGGAGCAAAAAATAATGCTTAAAATAAACTCGTGTGAGGAGCAGGAAGATGAATAAAAGTATAAATAAAAAGATAAATATAAGCATAAATGAAAATATTAATAAGAGTGCGAATGATGATGATGTAATTAACAGAATTAATGTAGTAAAAAAATATAATCCACATTTAAGTAAAGCAGATGCAAAGTCACCACTGACGGTTGGTAATGGAAGGTTATGTTTCACGGCGGATGTTACAGGAATGCAGACACTTTATGAGGAGTATAGTGAGGAAACACCGCTGTGTACTATGGCAGAGTGGGCATGGCATACTTATCCGGGAAAAAGTTATACCATGGATGATGTGCGTATGACCGAGTATGATTTTCTTGGGAGAAAGGTGTCATATCCGCGTGTTAAATATGAAGGAAATGAGGATGCTTATGACGGGGTACGAATGAACCCTCATAAGTTTAATCTTGCAAGGATTGCTATGTCGGTTGATGGTGAATATATGACTTCAGATATGTTATCAGATATAAACCAGATACTTGATATAACAACAGGCGTGCTAAAAAGTGATTTTACAGTAAATTATGCTTCGAGTGAGTATAATGTAAGTGTTGAAACAATATGTGATAATAAGTCTGATACGGTGGCTTTTAAGGTGGAGTCTGAACTCTTGAAAAAAGGGCTTTGCGTGAATATACATTTTCCATATGCTTCGTGCGATATAACTGGTTCTGACTGGTCGGATGATAAAATTCATTATGATGAAATTACTGATAACAGCAATGAAGAGATAGAGGATAAAGTTACTGCGGATGTCAATACAGAGATGGTGGATAAGAATTCTAATTATAAAAATGCAGAGATATTAAATAAAGCCATAAGCAGTAAGAAAGTTAATAATATATATCAAATAAAAAGACAGATTGACGACACTCATTATTCGGTAAATGTAAAGACTAACGGACAGATGCAAAAGTCAGACAAACACAGATATCGTCTAAATCAAGTAGATAATGACAATGTTTTTTATCTCTGTGTTGAGTTTGTAGATGAAGACGGCATATATGACAGTATATATAATAATGTCCAAAGTAATATCGGTGCAGATAATAACAAGGATAATGCAGAGGATGATGTTGCTGATAACAGTATATATAAAAAGCAGTTATCAAATGTATCTGGCAAGTCTGATATTTATAGCAGCATAACAAACAGTAAAGATATGCCAGATTATTATGAGAATTATGGAAAACTTAATGCTAAGGATATATTTGCAGTAATAAAGGAAAATGTACATACATTCTGGCATGATTACTGGAACAGCGGAAAATTTTTCTATCATGAAAATGATGAACTTATGAGAAGAGTTATATTATCGCAGTATCTTCTTATAATTAATGACAGCGGTTATATACCACCAGCGGAAACAGGGCTTACATGTAATAGCTGGTATGGAAAGGCACATCTTGAGATGCATTACTGGCATATGGCGTGGGCTGCGTTGTGGGGTCATCCAGAGCTTCTTGAAAGAAGCTTTGACTGGTACATAAGCATACTTCCTGAGGCAGAAAAAAATGCAGCAAGAAATGGTTATAAGGGTGCAAGGTGGACAAAAATGGTATCCTATACAGGAAAGGATTGTCCGTCAAAAATTGCGCCTCTTCTTATATGGCAGCAGCCTCACATAATCAATATGTTAGATATGGTGCGGGATTGCTATGAAAATGACGCGTATATTAAAGAAAAAAAGGACAAATATATGCGCAGGTACTGGATTTTGGTAAAAGAAACGGCTGAATTCATGGAAGATTATCTTGTATATGATATTGATACAGATACATTTAACATAGAAGCGCCAGTTATACCGGTACAGGAAAGACATCTTCCAGAGGACACAAGAAACCCTGTGTTTGAGCTTGCTTACTTTAGATTCGGTCTTAAAGTAGCAGCAGAGTGGGCTGATAAGCTTGGCTATGTAACATTATCAGAGAAATGGAACAATATAGCAGACAGAATAGCTCCACTTCCTGTTATAGACGGCTTATATATATCACATGAAAACTGCTCTGACACATACATTAATAAAGCTATCGACCATCCGCTTATGCTACAGGTATATGGGATGTTAGATGGTTATGGCGCTAAGAATATTGTTGATATGGATGTATACAGGGCAACACTTGATAAGGTGATGGAAGTATGGGATTATTCGACACTCTGGGGATGGGACTTTGCGGTTATAGCTATGGCAGCAGACAAGTTAGGTCTTAAGAGTGAGGCACTTTCACAGCTTCTTATAGAGTCACCTAAGAATGAATACGTGATAAGTGGAAACAACAGACAGAATTCACGAAAGGATCTTCCATTATATCTTCCGGGTAATGGCAGTCTGCTTATTGCTGTAGCGAAGATGCTTTTTGAGTGAAAATCTTGCAGCATTTTATGAAAATTATGCAAAACAGAATAATTGTGTTACACTACAAATGGATACCTAAAATGTGTATTTAATGGAATTCCAGATGTGCAGTTAGTATGCCTTGAAAAATACTTAAAGTAAATATACAAAACAGAAATGAGGATTAATATGGATGCCAGTCAGGTATTAAAACAGTACTTTGGATACGACAGTTTCAGAAAAGGACAGTCAGATATAATAGAAGCTATATTGCAGGGGCAGGATGCGCTTGCGATTATGCCAACGGGAGCAGGAAAGTCAGTGTGTTATCAGGTTCCGGCTATGCTTCTGTCTGGTATAACCATAGTTATATCTCCACTTATATCGCTTATGCAGGACCAGGTTAAGTCGCTTAATGAAGCAGGTATAAATGCGGCTTATATTAATTCAACACTGTCAGAGCAGCAGATGTATAAGGCACTTGATTATGCGGCGCAGGGAAAGTACAAGATAATATATGTGGCACCCGAAAGACTTGAAACTATGAGCTTTATGACATTTGCACAAAAAGCAGATATATCGATGGTGACTATTGATGAAGCACATTGCATATCACAGTGGGGGCAGGATTTCAGACCAAGCTACTTAAAGATAGTTGACTTCATAGACAGTCTGCCAGAAAGACCGGTTGTCAGTGCTTTTACAGCTACAGCGACAAGTGAAGTAAAGACAGATATAGAGTGCATATTAAAGTTAAAAAGTCCAAAGCTTGTGGTTACAGGATTTGACAGAAAGAACTTATATTATAGTGTAGAGCATCTGTCAGGAAAGAAAAAGGATGCATATATAGCAGCTTATATAAAGGAGCATATGGATGAGAGTGGAATTATCTACTGTGCTACCAGAAAAAATGTGGACAAGTTATATGATGAGTTTAGTTCATTGGGGATAAGTGTTACAAAGTATCATGCAGGGCTTGATAATGAAACAAGAAAACAGAATCAGGACGACTTTATATATGACCGTGTGCAGGTTGTTATAGCGACCAATGCATTTGGAATGGGGATAGATAAGTCTAATGTAAGGTATGTCATTCACTACAATATGCCGCAGAGTATGGAAAACTATTATCAGGAGGCAGGACGAGCAGGAAGAGATGGCGGTGAGTCGCAGTGTATACTGTTATTTTCAGCGCAGGATGTCATTATAGATAAGTTTCTTCTTGACAGCAAGGAGTTTGAGGGAGTGGAAGATGAAGACAGAAGTGTAATACGGGAGCGTGACTTACACAGGCTTCATACTATGGAAATGTATTGTAAGACAACAGAATGTCTTCGTAATTACATTCTTTCTTACTTTGGAGAAAAGACAGGTGAGCCTTGTGGTAACTGTGGCAACTGCAACAATGAATATGAACAGATAGATATGACAGCGGATGCAAAGTGGGTTATCAACTGTCTTGCAGAAACCCACGGAAGATTTGGTTTAAGTATCGTGCTTGGAACACTGCTTGGCGCAAAGCGTGCAAGACTTAAGGAAGTCGGCGCATTAAACTACAAGTCCTATGGAAAGCTGTCAAACAGGAAAGAAGCAGAGCTCAGGCTTCTTATTGACCAGATGATAAATGCTGGTTATGTTATACAGACGGATGGTGAGTACAGTGTACTAAGAATGGGTGATATAAGTCCTTTAAGGGATGAAAATACCCATGTATACATAAAGAAGGCTAAGAAAACATATGCCAGTGAGCTGCTTAAAGGGGGAGGGCAGACAGGCGGAGAGGCTGTATCGGGGAATGCAAGTGCTGGTACAGCCGGAAGCAGGCCAGCTTCAAGGACAAGAAAGAAGAGTACAGATTCGCTTACTGCTGCAGGTTATGAATTATTTGAGAGATTAAGGGCATTAAGACTTGTTATAGCAAGGGAGGAAGGTGTTCCACCTTATATAATATTTAATGATAAAACTCTTATAGATATGTGTGAAAAGCTGCCAGTTGATGCGGACACTATGCTGTCTGTATCAGGTGTAGGACAGAATAAGCTTATGAAGTATGGAAGCAGGTTTACGGAGGAGATAAGTACATTTGTCAGTGCGCATAAGGGTGTGGCTACGACACTTGATGTATAGATTATTGGATTATTGCTTTTTTGCAGGAAAAATATTGTAAGTAATATTAAAATTTTCGATTTATTAAAACCTTTTTAAAATTTAGTCCGTCATATAAGTGTAAGACATATTCAATAAAAAGCAGGTGATGATAAATTAGAAAATGCATGAATTAGAGATATTTAAGGATTTAATCAGAAATGACATGAAAAAAGAGTATTTGTCTTTTGAAACAGCTTGCGAGATGTTTACCAATATAATAAACGAAGTTAATAAGCTAAAAAATCCGGCTAATAATAATGAAAATATCAGCAGGTTAAAAATAAAAAGGTAAAAGTCATAAGTGATTACAAAGTTAGAATAACTGATATAAGGAGCAATTATAATGGAATGGAAAGAAGCAGTAGAACTGGCAAAAAACGGTGATAACAGAGGATATGATTATCTGTATACACAGACATGTAATAAGAATTATTATCTTGCATTAAAGTATATGGAAGATGAAGAATCAGCAAAAGATGTGCTGCAGGAATCTTATATAAAGGCATTTAACAAGCTGGAGCAGTTAAAAGATGCCAATAAATTTTCTGGCTGGATGCCACGTATAGTAGCTAATATGGCTATTGATGTGTTAAGAAAGAAAAAAAGAAATGATAACAAGTTATTCTCAGAGATGGAGTCAGATGACAGTGAAGACATGACATTTGAGGAAAAAATAGAGGATGACAGACGAGATAACAGACCGGAACTTGCAATAGACCAGAAAGAAACAGGCAGGCTTGTAAAGGAAATAATAGATACATTGTCAGAAGAACAGAGATTATGTGTAATGATGTATTACATTAACGGAATGTCAGTTAAAGAGATAGCTGATATGGCAGATGTATCAGAAAATACAATTAAAAGCAGACTTAATTACGGAAGAAAGAAGATAGAGCAGAAGGTTCTTGAACTTGAAAAAAGAGGAACAAAGCTCTATGGTATTGCACCAGTTCCATTTTTCTTATATCTGTTGCTTAAGGATGCTGATAGTGTTAAGGCAGCACCAGTGCTGGCAGAGGATATTATTAATAAAATCATCCAAGGCTCACATGCAGCACCTAAAAACAGCATAGAAGATAATACGTCAGCACATGCTGTTAATGAAGCAGTCGAAGAAACAACGAAAGAAACGGCTAAAGAGACAGTCGAAGAAACGATTAAAGAGGTAACTAAGGAAGCAGCCAAAGAAACAATTAAGGAAACAGCAGGAAATATCGCAGGCAAGGCAGCAGCATTTTCAGTAAAGAAGATTGTTATAGGAATTGTGGCAGGCGGTGCTGCGGCAGTGGTAAGTGGAGTAAACCATAAGGATGATAATGTATATGAAACAGATAATATTCAGGATAATTCAGATAATAATCAGAATGGAGATGTCATAACTGCAGCAGAACAGGAAACAACACAGGATATGTCACAGGAAAATTGGAGAAATGCAATTATAGAGTGTTATAATGAACTTGAAGAAAGCAGTACTGAAGGTGGTAATGGCTATGCACTAATGAAGACAGGAGAAGGTAAGACACCTACTCTTGTTGTTGCCAAAGGGATATTTAATCATAAAATAGATGGTTCACGCTGGAGAGAAACACCTTTTAAGTCAGAGCAGGAATATGTTGATGCGATGACAAAAACTGCAACAGTAAAATTTCTGTCGGATGATAAATGCGTAGTCAGGGGAATATGTGAAATGGAATTGTATACATCGGATAAAACAGGTAAAAAGGCAGTAAAGCTGGAGGCTGACTCACCGATGACTGAGACGGGGGATTATGTACTTATGTATGGAATGCCATACTATTATCTTACATATATTCCAGAAAAAAAAGAACTTGTTGTGGATTTGGTTGGAAGCACTGATGTGTTGGGAGCATATACTATACAGGATGAAAAAAATAAAATAAGTCAGGTCGGGGTGTATACAAGTGAATATGATGATATGGCATACAGAAAGGATATAGTATATTATCGCAGTATTGAAGAAGCATTAAACAATATAAATACAGTTGTGAAAAGGGAACTGAAATAGATATTGAGTAGGAACGTAATATGAATTATAATAATATAAAATATTTAACTGAAACAATCAGGTCAGTGTAAGGATTGATATGGAGGACATAAAGTGAGCAATAAGACAAAAATAATAGCAGTCGCAGGAAAGGGCGGCGTTGGAAAGACATCACTTGCAGGAGTAATAGTAAAGCTGCTTGTTGAAAGCTTTCCAGATAAGAAGATACTTGCAATCGATGCAGACCCGGCAGTCGGACTGTCGACAGTGTTAAATGTAGATGTAGACAAAACTATAGATGACATAAGAAAAGAAGTTATAAAAAATGTTGAGGACGGTGATACCAAGTCAGCAGTTGAGCTTCTGGGAGAGGCTAAGTATGAAATATACGATGCATTAAAGGAGCAGGATGGTTATGCATTTATAGCAATAGGAAGACCTGAAAGCGCAGGCTGTTATTGCAGGATTAATTCATATCTCAAGGAAGTTATCACGATGCTCTCAGACCAGTTTGACTATGTTGTTATAGATGGCGAGGCCGGTATTGAGCAGATAAACAGAAGAGTTATGGAGAAGGTGACACATCTTCTGCTTGTAACGGATGCAAGTAAGAAGGGTTGTCAGGTAGTTAAGACTATTAAAGGCGTAGCTGATGAGCTTGTTATGTATGATAAGATAGGAGTTATCGCAAACAGACTTCCAGATAGTAAGGTAACAGACCTTATGGATATAGGCGGTATGCAGCTCCTTGCGGCTATAGAAAGTGACAATGAGCTTGCAAGAGCCGATGTTTTAGGTGAAAATGTATTAAAACTTGCAGATGATACAAGGATAGTTAAAGGGGCAAGAGAGGCGCTTGTTAATATTGGAATATTATAGGATTGCGGGAATTGCGAAGCAATGTAGCAATCCGGGTATATCATTATGTAAAGGTTAAAAGATAAATAGGTCGTTCGTGCCTGCACGATAAGACTTTGACTTTGTGACCCGCCCGCCAAAACAGAAAGGATAACAACTTGAAAGATTTACAACATTTATATTATTTTGAGAAGCTTCTTGAAGATGTGAATAATGAACTTGTAAGAAAGGCACAGGAAAAGGGGGATATAGCCGTTGGAGCTGTATGTTTTCAGATTCCTGAACCACTGCTTAACCTTCCAGGATGCTTTTCAGTGAGATTGCGTGCGCCAAGGACAGGTTCTATAGAGATGGGCACATATTATATGAGCAGCATGCTATGTGAGGGGTGCAGAGCAATACTTGAACGTGCTATAGAAGGTGGATATAACTTTCTTGACTGCATAATAGCACCTGATGCATGTGCACAGATGAACAGATGTGTAGAGAATATAGAGAGGCAGAAGCTGTGTACTAAGGAAAAGTTTTTTGTGGAATATTCAGATGTTCCTATGAAGTCAGATGAGTCAGCACTAAAACATTATGTAAAGCAGATGAGGCTGCATGTTCTTGAGCCGCTTCACAATATATATGGAATAGATATATCAGATGAAGCCTTGAGGAAGGCTGTAAATGAACAGAATGAGATAAGCAGGCTTATAACAGAGATTGGAGATTACAGGAAAGAGGATAACCCAAGAATAACAGGCTATGAGTTCGCTGTGCTATGTCTTGCCACATATTGCTGCCCTAAGGAGTATCTTATTGATAAGTTAAGGGATACAGCTAAGGAGCTAAAGACAAGAGAACCTGACACTAAGAAGAACTACAGGGCAAGAGTAGCACTTATAGGCTCAGAGATAGATAACCCTGAACTTATAAAGCTGGCAGAGGAAGCTGGTGCGCTTGTTGTTGCTGATAGATTCTGTTTTGGTTCGATGCCTGGAAGAAGTGAAATAGTTCTTAACGATGATGAGGATGTTTTATATCAGATATGCAGACAGTATATGCAGTGGGGCAAATGTCCAAGATATATGAATACAGAGAAGATAAGGGAACGTGAAGAATATGTTGATTACATAGCAAAAGAATATAAAGCAGAGGGGCTTATATATGAGCAGATAAAGTTCTGTGATTACTGGGGCTATGAGAGAGCATCAGCTTTTCATGTTATGAGAGAAGATTATGGATATCCGGTACTCTCTATAGACAGACCTTATGTAGTAGGTTCTTCAGGTCAGATAAGGACAAGAATACAGGCATTTGTTGAGAGCCTTGAGATAAAGAAGATTAACAAGAACCGATAGCTTTTATAATTAAGAAAGATTAGAAATATTAATAAATGTGTTCAGATATATAAAATGAACAAGATATAAGCATAATTACATATAAAGTAAGATATAAGTGTAATCAGCTATATAATTAAAATAATAAACTATAAACGTAATCAGAATATTATTAAAAATAATCAGGATATAAATTTAATTAAAAATAATATTGGATGATATACTTAATAAAAATTGATATACAGAATAAGATGGAGAATAACACATGTCAAGTAAGCTTGGAAGCGAGCCGCTTGGTAAGTTCTACACAGGTAAGAAACCGAAGAAAAGACGTGAATGGCGTGGACTTAAGGATACCTGGTATGATTATACAAGATGGCTTGGATATTGGAAAACATTAATAACATTTATAATAAAGCCCAATAATATGAAGGGCTTTTTCAGGTATCGCTGGATGATGAATTATCTTGCACTGCCAGATTTTATGGACAGGCACACAGAAGGTATGAGAGGCTTACAGCTTCGTATGGCGCACAATGCCCTTGGACTCATAGTAACAGATATATGTGGTATGTTAGGACAGATATTTAAGGCAGATCCAGCCATAGGAAACGATAAAGAACTTAATAAAAAAATTGTGCTTTTTGATGAGAATATGATGAGTACCCTTATGGGAGGCTTTCCGAATCTTGTATGGCTGTCAGTAGAGGTTCCAGCGGTGTATACAAGTTCAATGATGTCGCAGACAGGTGTAAGTTATTATGTTGATGTAACACATGAATACGGGGTGCCATCAGATGTATGTCCTATGCCGGCAGCTGAACTTGGTGTTGCACTTGCAGATGATTTTCCGCTTATCGGATGTTGTGCAGTACAGTGTAATACAACATGTGATGGAAGCCTTATGGGTAACGGAATAGAGGCGAGATCTTTTAAGATACCGACATTCCAGCTTGCAGTTCCTATAAGACACAGACAGGAAAGTGTTCAGGAATATGCGGCAGAAGAGGTGCTTAATGCGATACATTTTATAGAGGAGCAGACTGGCGAAAAGTTTGACTGGGATGCATTCTTTAAGAGTATGGAAAGATTTAACGCAGAAACAGATGAATTCCTTGAGTGGATGGAAATATCAAAAACAGACTATCCACAGGTAATGGGTGTAACTCTTGCACTTTACAGATATGGTGTTTATCAGGCTGCTGGTGGAAGAAATCAGGCATTTCTTGATATGGATAAGAAGCTTACACGTATGGCGATGGAAGGTTATGATAAGAAGCAGCTTGCGGCTAAGGAATACCGTCACCGTGCCATGACATGGGGCGTTCAGGCGGCATATTATACGGCACTTCCTATATGGCTGCTCAACTGCTGGGGAGTTGTCACAATAGCAGATATGCTTAGTATGGTATCAACTGAAAAGGTTAATACAAAAGATAAGCATCAGGCTATGTTAGACCTTGCATATTTATATGAGAATATGATTATGAGAAACCGTTCTAACGGTGGTTATGAAACAGGTGTTGAGGCACTCTGGAGATTCTGTGAAATGTTCCGTATAGATATAGTTATTATGTATGTACATATGGGATGCAAGTCTATGTCAGGATATCATGGACTTTTTGAAGAAGAGGCAAGAAAGCATGGCGTACATCTTATATGGGTAACGCATAATCTTATGTGTCCGGAAGACGGAAGCAGAAGGGATATGCGAACAGAGATAAACAGATATATGCGAACAGTATTTCGTGAAGAGCCGCTTGACCCTACACTTGAGGACTTTGATGATAAGCAGAACTGGTAGTTATATAATGAGCGCAAAAGAAAAGAAAGCGGCTGCGAAGCAGACATTTTCTTTTCATGCGCCATTAACGAACGAACGGTCATGCGAAGCAGACAGCATGTAGTGTACAAGGAAGATATGGAGGACATATGAGTAAGTTTTATGGCGGCTGTGATGCCGGAAGTACATATACAAAATGTGTAATATTAGACGAAAATGGAAAGATAGTGGCAGATGTTACTAAAAGAAGCAGGATTAATCCCGTGTTAAGTGCAAAGGATGCCCTTGATACAGCTATAGGTATGGTTGATGGACTTAACAGTGCAGAGGAGCTTGAGTATCTCATAGGAACAGGTTACGGACGTAATAAAGTTCCATTTGCCGATGAAAATATATCAGAGATAAGCTGCCATGCAATGGGAGTGCATGTTACAGACCCTTCTGTAAAGGCAATCATAGATATAGGCGGACAGGACGTTAAGGGTATAGCCATAGATACAGACGGAACAGTTCTTAACTTTGCTATGAATGATAAATGTGCGGCAGGTACGGGAAGATTCTTTGAGTCTATGGCAAGAGCCTTTGAGATGAGCCTTGATGATTTCTCAAAGCTTTCACTGTCAGCTAAAAATGTTATTCCAATAACAGCACAGTGTGCAGTGTTTGCAGAGAGTGAAGTTATATCGCTTGTAGGTGAGGGAAAGCCTATGGATGAAATAGCGGCAGGTATAGAGCTTTCAGTTGCGAAGAGATGTTTTGTTATGGCTAAAAAGGCGGGTGTTGTTGACTCAGTCACACTTACGGGCGGCTGTGCCAAGAATGAAGGCTTAAAGCAGGCGATAGAAAAGGTACTTAAGGTAAAGGTGGTTGAGCTGCCAGTGGATCCACAGCTTATGGGTGCACTTGGCGCAGCAGAGTATGCAAGACAGAAGGGAAGAGTTAAGCAGTGATAATATTAAAAATAGCAGCAATAACAGCCATAGTTCTGGTTATATTATTTATACTCACATTGATCATATATTTCTTTAATCTTGATATGAAGTTTGCCGCATGTCTTATAAAACCGCTTACAGCTTATTATAACTGGTCGGGAAACAGAAGAAAAAAGCATAAAGAAAAGCAAAAGGAAAAGCAGCAGGGATGATGCTGCATAAGAAAGGCTGAATGTAATATGCAGGTTCTAAGTATTTATGATAAAGATATATCAGAGTTAAAGAAGTGCTTTAATTCTGATGCTTATGGAAATATTAAAAAGCTTCCGGCAGATAAATCATGGGAGGTTACAGCACAGGAAAGTCTGGTTCTAAAGCGTGATATGGCATATGAGCTTGGTGGAGGTATGAATAAAGCCATTAGTTCAATAGCCTTTACTACGTCAAGTGAATGTGTTAGTGATGACGGAGTATATCTTATGGGAGAAGATCTGCAGGATATAAAGGAAGATATATCATATGCAAGATTCACTTTTATACGTCTGAACGAGTCTTATATTAAGAATATACAGGAAAAAAATGCAGAAGCTCTGCATGCTGCCTTGCGTGCTGTTGACTATGTGAGATATCATAATTTTCCTAAAGGGTATATGATGAGAATATCATCAGTAAAGGAAAGAGAACCAGTAAGGGTGTCAAAACAGGCAATAGCAGATGGCATGACATTTTCACATATAGGATCTGAGATGATAAATGCATACAGGAAACGTAAGGAAGTTGAAGCAGTACAGATATACTTTCTGACAAGTAAAACAGCGGATTATGAGCTTTTATATGATAAGGCACATAGAATTGAACAGATTACAGATTCGCTTAATCATATGTTTAACGGCCTGATTATGGATTGTTCAGCCTGTAAGAGCAGAGAGCTGTGTGATGAGATAGATGGGATGAAAGAGTTACATAAGAACCTTTCATCCATCTGATAGAGCTTGGTTGTCTCTGCTTTTTTTGCTTTTGATTTTATTCTTATACATGATGGAATCTACAGCTTTAAAGCAGTTATCAATACCACTTTCGTCTATAGCACCATATCCGGTTGCAACAGAATATGGATAGTCCGTTGTAGCTGCAATATTATTAACAGCCTGATGAAATGTTTTAAGACATTTGTTGATGATATCAAGGCTTGTATTGTTGATTATGACACAGAATTCATCACCGCCGATTCTATAGCACTGACCGATTTCCATGAAATTCTCGTGCATAAGCCTTGCAGTATTCTTAATAGCTTCATCACCGAAACGGTGTCCATATGTATCGTTGATATGCTTAAGATTATTAAGGTCTGCGATGAGTATATATCTGTGTGATTCTACGCTTAAGCGTTCTTTTTCCATGGCAAGCTCAAAGGCAGAACGGTTGTTTATATGTGTCATGGCATCAGTGAATGCCAGTTCCTTGTATATTTTATTACGTGTGTTTTGTATAAAACTATCTTTGATAACATGAAATATCGAAAAACTGGAAAATACAAGCAGTAAAGTAACACCATATACAGAAAATCTTATTCTTTCAAAAGCTGAATTGTTTGAATAGCAGCGTATAATATCAAGAATAAGAAAGAATGATATTATCATAATAGATATAAATATATAAAACTCTCTGATTGTGTTTGTTTTCCAGTTTTTAATATAAGTTATTATGACTGCCAATGTAATAGAGAGTATCTCAATATGAACAATCCATAGTACATTGGATACAATTATCAACCCCATAAGCTGCATGACAAATATAACGACGATTGAGAGTATTTCACACCAGTATGCTATATACATGAAAACTTCATCCTTGATATGGTCAAAGGTAAGAAGAAAACCGGTTACTGCGATTGGAAATAAAAAGTAACAGCAATATCCCATATATGATGTAAAAGTTCCATGGCTGAAAAACAGCTGGATTACAGTGGAGTTGCAGATTGTCCATATACCAGCAAGTATAGATGTAAGTCCAAGCCAGTAAAGCCTTTTAGATAAATCAGTTTTTATTATAAAAGCTGTTATTAAAAGCATAATGCCACATATGCAGGCAAGAAAACCTATTATCAGCTGAATTGCATGACGGCATAATATATCAAATATAAGGGCACTTTTAGTACCAGTTGAGATATGAAGAAGATTCGTAATATCAATCTGTGAATTCATATCTATAGTAAGAGTAAAATCGTGCTGTGGGACTTTAACAAAATACCAGTGAGAAGGTCTTGCAAATCCGGCAAAATCGATTATATCATTTTCAGTGTATACCTGTTTATTATCAATATATATATTAACTGCAGAGTTGTATGCATAAAAAGAAATATAATTACCAGCTAATTCATCAGCATGAATAAAACGTGTCAGAGTTACTGATTTGGTTTTTCCAGTGAGCCTTGCAGGAAGATTGATTGATGAATTAGTATTAATGAAGCTTATATTATAATTATCAGTTATGGTATTGGTTGATTCGTTGTTAAGGCATAATCCACTTATCCTTGTATTGCAATATATGGCTATACCTAAGAATAAAAAAGCAGTAAGGATAAAACATATACTTGTATTGACAGCAGATGAATTTGTAATTATATTAAACATATTAGCAAAGCAATGCTTTTTATTTGAAAATATATTCTGCATAATTAGATGTTATCCTTTCTGATAATATTTTTGATTGATGGGTTAAAATACCACTTTGGTACCATATAATAGTACTAATTACCCATAAGCCCGGATATTATAGCATAGATCTGTAATTTAATTCAAGTACCAGAATGTATCAAATTAAAATTTTAAGGCATTAAAAAAGGAGGATTATTGTGTATAGAGAAGATTATAATGTAGTTATTCCAAAGTTTAACGAGGTTAAGGTATCAATAGATGAACTTGGAGCAGTAAGTGGAAAGCTTGATGTTAAAACAGGACATGATAATGCAGTTATTATTAATAATGCAATAAGAAGCTTATCTGAAAATGGTGGTGGTACTGTAGTAGTACCAGCTGGAATATGGGCATGTGCGCCTATAAGAATATTGTCTGGAATCAATCTTCACCTTGAGAGCCAGGCTACGCTTAAGTTTATAAAGTCAAAGGAAGACTATCCTTTAATAATAACTAATTATGAAGGTCAGCAGAGTATACGTGCTGTCTCACCAGTTACAGCTGAGAATGCAGAAAATATAGCTATAACAGGTGAAGGAATCATAGACGGAAGTGGAGATGAGTGGCGTCCAGTCAAGAGATTCAAGGTAACAGACAAGCAGTGGGAAGCACTTCTTAAGAAGAGTGATAATGTGTTTGCAACGAAAGAAACAGAAGTATGGATGCCATCAAAGTCAAGCCTTGTTGGAAACGAGAAGAATATCCAGGGTGATACAGAAGATATTATAGATGAAGCTTCTGAATATTATGATTTTTACAGACCTGTTATGATAAGCTTAAGATATTGCAGAAATATTCTTTTACAGGGAGTTACATTTATGAATTCACCAGCATGGAATATTCATCCATTTTTCTGCAGGAGTCTTACAGTAGATCATGTAAATGTGCGTAATCCATACTATGCACAGAATGGTGACGGAATAGATGTTGAATCATGTACAGATGTACATATACATCACAGTGTGTTTGAAACAGGCGATGATGCAATATGCATAAAATCAGGAAAGAATGCAGTTGCAAGAACAATAGAAGGTCCATGCAGCAACATATATGTTCATGACTGTCTTGTAAATGAAGGACATGGTGGCTTTGTAATAGGAAGCGAAATGTCAAGAGACGTTAAAGATATACTTGTTGAGAATTGTACATTTACAGGTACTGATGTTGGTGTGAGGATAAAGAGTGCATTAGGACGAGGCGGAGTAGTTGAGAACATAACAATCCGTAACATTAATATGATAAATATTAAGGGCGAGGGAGTAATACTTACAATGTCTTATGTTCTTAATCTTCTTAACCGTAATGAGACTATTGCTATGGACAATGAAGAAGATATTCCATATTTTAAGAATATGAATATGGAAAACATAACATGTCTGGGTTGTAAGGAATTCATTAAGATAGAGCCTTTGCAGGGACGTCCTGAAACAATATCAGATATTGTAGTGAATGGAAAGAAATATTGTTAAAATAATTAATAATGATATAATTAATAATGTTATTATTGCGCATATGAATGTAATGGGGGAAGGAAAAACTGTAATCTGGCAGTTGTTTCTTTCCCTTTTATATGGATAACGAATACCGTGATGTATGTAATGGGAATATAAATATGTTTTTCAGATATATGAATGGAGATAAAGATGAAAAATAATAAGTATGAAATAGACATGTGCAATGGCACAATAATGGACAAACTCATATCATTTGCACTGCCACTTATGATATCAGGAATGCTTCAGCTTATGTTTAATGCTGTTGATATAATAGTTGTAGGACGTTTTACAGGAAGTCAGGCGTTAGCAGCAGTTGGTTCAACGACAGCGCTTATATGTACATTCACGAATCTTTTTATAGGTGTATCGCTTGGAGCTAATGTGCTTGCAGCACGGTTCTATGCTTCAGGAAAGACGAAGGAAATGTCTGAAACAGTACATACAGCTATATTACTTGCTTTAATAAGCGGTATTGCCATGAGTGTTATAGGAATATTGTGTGCCAGAGAATCCCTTGTGCTTATTGCAACGCCGGATGATATTATCGGACAGGCAGTATTATATCTCAGGATATATTTTTTGGGAATGCCATTTTTTATGTTATATAACTATGGTGCAGCAATATTAAGGGCGGTTGGTGATACCAAGAGACCTCTTATGTACTTAATAGCTGCAGGAACAGCGAATGCAGTATTAGATCTCGTCCTTGTAATTATATTTAAAATGGGTGTAGCAGGTGTAGCTATAGGCACAATAACATCGCAGTTTATTTCGTGTGTACTCGTTATAAGGTGTCTGTGTAAGACAGATGCCATATATAAGTTATACATATCAAAGCTTAGAATAAAGAAGTATTATCTTATCCAGATACTTAAGGTAGGACTTCCAGCAGGTATCCAGAGTACAGTTATTAACTTTTCAAATGTTTTGTTACAGTCATCTGTTAATTCATTCGGAGAAATAGCTATGGCTGGTTACACGGCAGCCAACAATATACTTGGATTTTTATATGTATCAGTTAATTCAGTTACACAGGCATGTATGAGTTTTACAAGCCAGAATTATGGTGTGCGCAAGTTTAAAAGAATGGATAAGGTGCTTGCCAACTGTGCGATATTGTCAATAATAGTATCTGTAGTTATAGGTGGCGGCTCATATCTTTTAGGACATCAGATACTAGGAATATATACTAAGCAGGAAGATGTAATACAATGTGGTATGGAGATTCTTTCCATATCAACTATTCCATATTTTCTGTGTGGTCTTATGGATATGATTCCGGGTTCTATGAGAGGAGTTGGATATTCGGCAGTTCCTATGATACTTTCTATAATCGGAACAGTTGGAACAAGGCTTGTGTGGATATATGGAGTATTCCCTGAGCACAGGTCATTGTATGTTTTGTTTATGTCATATCCAGTTTCATGGGGCTTGACGATAGTCATGCAGGCAATATGCCTTGTGTTTGTAAGAAGGAAAATAAGGAAGTAAGGATTGATAAAATATGAATAGCAAAATAGGTAATTATAATAAACAACAGTTAAAAGATCAGCTTGAGTCTATGGGACTTAAAGGTGATGAAACTATACTTATACACTCATCAATGAAGGCTATAGGAGCGGTTGATGGTGGTGCTGATACTGTGCTTGATGCATGGATGGAATATTTTAAGGATGGACTTTTGCTTCTGCCAACACACACATGGAAGACTGTAAATGCGGACAATCCGGTATATAATCCATATACAACGCCATCCTGTGTAGGACTGCTCACGAACATGTTTATGAAAAGAGACGGGGTTATACGTTCGCTTCATCCAACCCATAGTATGGCAGGTTATGGGAAAAATGCTGCAGAATATCTGGCAGGTGAGGAATATAATAATACACCATGTACTCCTGGTGGCTGTTATGACAGACTTAAGGATGCAGGCGGTAAAGTGCTGCTTGTAGGTGTCGGTCACGAAAGAAACACCTATATACATAGTGTTGAAGAGGTATTAAATGTGCCTAACAGACTGTCGGATATGCCTATGGAGCTTGTTATAGAACTTCTTAAAGAAGATGAAGATAATAAGAATAAGAAGCTTCCTTACTATAACATGGCTGACGGCTGGAAAAAATGTATTGATAGTAATGGGGGATACGATAATAATAACAAGTTATGCAGGAAGGTATATGTAAGAAAGCATTACAATGCACAGCAGCCTCATATATCTGAGGATTTTGTCAAGCTTAATCAGATATTCTTAGACAGCGGAGTTGTTAAAAAGGTAAAGTTTGGCGATGCCGACAGTCTTTTGTGTGATGCTAAAGGGATGTTTAATATTGTCAGACAGGTGATTGCACCAGACCCGGAGTGCATTGTAACTAAGGATACATTATCTATGCCAGAGTATTAAGCTGGATATATCATTTATTTAAAATATCAAATGATATTGGGGTTAAAAGGTAATTAGAATTAGCATAGCTGGTTAATGTGATTATAGAAAAAAACTATAACTACATATATTTTATTAGGATTATGCAAATGTAATATTTTATAATATAATAACCACACAAACATACAAGAAATATAGGAAAATGGTAAAAGAAACAGAAAGTGGTGGAATATATGAAACAAATATTATGCTTTGGAGATTCTAATACATGGGGACTTATCCCTAAGACAAATAAAAGATATGAGTGGGGTGTAAGGTGGACAAGCCTTCTTAATGAAAGCCTGAATGATAAAAAGAAAGGTGGATATCGTGTCATAGAGGAAGGCTTGTGCGGCAGGACAACCGTATTTGATGACCCATTAAGAGATGGACGAAATGGTGTTAAAATTCTGCCAACTATATTGGAAACCCACAATCCAGTTGACATAGTGATAATTATGCTTGGAACTAACGACTGCAAGACGGTCTACAATGCATCAGCAGAATTTATAGGTCAGGGCGTAAAAAGGCTTATCGGACAGGTAAAGAGCCACATACCAGACAGTAAAATACTTGTAATATCGCCTATACATCTTGGCGAGGGCGTTTGGGAGTCAGACTATGACCCTGAATTCTCCAGTGCTTCCGTGAACCTGTCAAGAGAGCTTTCAGATGTATACAAAAAGATTGCAACACAGGAAAATGTTGGGTTTATAGCAGCTTCAGAAGTTGCATCCCCAAGCACTGCCGACAGAGAGCATCTTAATGAGGAAGGACATAAGAGGCTTGCAAGGAAGGTGGAGGAGTGGGTTGAAAATGTGGCGTAATTGTGGGGCAGATAAAGCGTAAATTACGATATAATGAGCGCAAGAGAAAAGGAAGCGGCTGCGGAGCAGACATTTACTTTTCTTGCGCCATTAACGAACGAACAGTCATGCGAAGCAGGACGAAAGAGCGCGATAGCGCGGGTTCGTGAGTATAGGGGGAGATAAAGAGTAAATTATGATATAATGAGCGCAAGAGAAAAGGAAGCGGCTGCGAAGCAGACATTTACTTCGATGCGTGCCTATATGTAAAGTAAGCGATAACTGCTGTTATTATCTCTGTTATCCAGAATGAGTGCCATACGCCGGCAGCACCGTATATACGGCTTAGAATGAAGGCGGCAGGTATAATTACAGCAACATATCTGAATATAGATATAATAAGTGAAGGAATTCCCTTGCCAAGTCCTTCAAGTGCGCCGGAGGCTGTGACAGATACAGAGGATACAATAAATCCGGCGCTTATAATTCTTAAGGCAGCAGCTCCCGCAGATATAGTTGTTTCGTTGGAAGTAAATAATCCAATAAGTGTTTCAGGAATACATAAGCATACAGCAGTTCCGATACACATAATAACAAGAACTATGCCTGTTGCAGTTGCATATATTTTCTTAACACGTTTAGTTTCGCCAGCACCATAGTTGTATCCGATAAGAGGACGCATACCCTGTACAACTCCATTTGCAGGAAGATATAGGAACGTCTGAAGCTTGTAATATACGCCAAGCACGAAAACATATACCTGTGAATATGCAGCAAGTATGACATTGAGCGCAGATATGAGCAGTGAAGGAAGCGCCATATTAAGGCATGCAGGTATTCCGATAGAATACATTTTCACGCAGAGTACCTTCTCCGGTTTCATATATTTTCTTGTGAAGCGCACAGGAATAGGTCTGAAAATATATATTATAATGTATACAATAAGACTTACAGTCTGGCCTATGCCAGTTGCAAGTGCAGCGCCCTCAATTCCCATACGTGGAAATATGCCAGGTCCGAATATAAGTACAGGGTCAAGTATAATATTGGTTATGCAGCCTGTGAGCATGGCGGCCATAGAAACAGTCATTCGTCCGACAGCCTGAAATGTTTTTTCAAATACAAGTTCCCATGCAAGCATTAGTGAAAATGCAAATGCGATAACAGAGTACTTTACACCGAGGTCAATAACGGTCTGGTCATTAGTAAACATATTAAGAAATGGTCGTATAAGAATAATGCAGCCAGACATAAGTACAATTCCGTGGACGGTGCTTAAGAATAAGCCCTGACTTGCAGCTTTATCGGCAGTTTCCTTATCAGAAGCTCCCATATAAAATGCGATGACAGCGTTGATACCTATTCCAAAGCCAATCATGACAGAGTTGATAAAGTTCTGCATAGGGAATACAAGTGATATGGCAGTCATAGCATTTTCACTTATCTTAGCGACAAAAAAGCTGTCGACAATGTTGTACAGTGAATTCACAAGCATAGATATAACCATGGGAAGAGCCATAGTTAATAAGAGCTTTAGTATGTTTTGTTTTTTCATGTAAGTCTGGTCCATAATAATCTCCATTCTTGCGCTGCTTCTCAGCGCATCTCAAGTTTGTGCGAAGCACAAATCTTGCGTGTGAAAAATCTTATTTTTCACACTAGTCCTCATTTCTTTAATATTTTATGGTGAAAATTCTAAAGAATCACGTTATCTTATCTTAATCAATGCTTATAAAATAACATAATAACAGTATTATAAGCACAAAAAAACCACATAGCCCGTAAGCTATGTGGCGAAAAATAGAAACATCTAGAAAAATCCACATGTGTTTTATAAATAAATTGTAGTAAAACTTACTTTGTGTAGAAACAATGTATGCGGATTATATCATTGAGATAATCACTTGTCAATCAATAATCTGATTAGATATAATCTGACACATATGGTATAGCATGGAAAAGTATGTCATCAAGCTTTTCCACAGCCTCTTTGGTAGTTTCAATACGTTCCATACTGTAAAGCTTTTCAGCACTTTTATAGCCAAGCAGCATAGTTGTAAGTGTGGCTATTGACATTTTCATAGTATAGTCGGGAGTGCCGCTCGTGATACTACAGTGACCATCCTTGAACAAGACAATAAATCTTCCGTTATTCCATGAAAGAAGCTCATCTTCGATGTCGAAAGCATAAATACAGGCAGGTTCGTCAGGGTCGATGGCATATTTTCCAAAAAACTGCTTGATATCAATAATCCTTCCCATAGCATAAGGTCTGATAGTTTCCTTTATATCGCTGTCATCAAGCTCAAAGGCTATCGGTTCGCTGTAATAGTTGTTACCACGGACTTCATCAATCATAGAATCGTGGGCATGTATATATTCCCACAGTCCAAGCTGGGCTTCACGGTTTAGATATATCATTTCCTTAACGTGCATAATGTCGGAGCTTATCATATACACCATATATCCATAAGGAACATCATCCCTTGAATAATATATAGCAACCATAGTGTCGTCCTCATCCCAGCGCCAGTATTCTTCCCATGCAAGGTTGTTGCGGTACAGGCAGCCATGGGTTTTTTCGGCGAATTTGGAATGAAGCTTGTGAAATTCCTCATCATCCCATGATACTCTTCGTACATATCCAGGTTCGTGTAACTTTTCTGGAATCTGTCGGTCTTTAATAGTGTATGTCATTTTGTTAGATATGATTTCCCAGCCAAGATTGCGGTAGAGAGGTATTGAATAAGGATATAGCAGTGCAAATGACTTGTGACCCTCACGCATACGTGTAAGACACTGAATCATAAGCTTTTTCATAATTCCATGACCAGTGTATTCAGGGTAAGTGCATACGCTTGTGACAAATCCTACGTTAAAACGTACACCATAGATGTTCATATCAAGCGGATATACAGCAAACTGTGCGATAAGCTCATTCTTATCAAAACATCCAAGAACGTCAGCTCTTTGAAGAACCGGGAACTTTGACTGCTTTATCTCATCATCTTTCCAGCCAGTTTCGGCAAGCTCAGCTTCTGTTACCTGAAAGGCATATCTTAAAAGTGCATTATATTGTTCGGCATCATCTGTTGTAAGAGGCCTTATTATATATTCTTCATCCTTAGGAAAGTTCATAACAATTAATCCTTCTTAATTATTTTAGTACACAAATATTTTAGATTATCATTGTCATTTGTCAAGGTGTAAATAAGTGCCATAATTAATGGAAAATTAATGTAAAAAAGAGTTATAAAATGGTACAATAAAATATATCAGTTATTTTGTGATTTGGAATATAGCAGGGTACAAATGTTAAAAATAAAAAAAGTAAGTTTTTTGTCTGTGGCTAATCACAAAAAGATATGTCCGTGCAACGCCGTAAAACGGATGAAATTATGTAGTATTTAAAATTATAGCTATATTAGAAAACAAAGAATAAGAAAGAAATGAGGTGCTTATATATGTGTACAGCAGCAACGTATAAAACTAAAGACTTCTATATGGGAAGAACTCTTGATTATGAATTCTCTTATAGTGAGGAGATTGCAATAACACCAAGAAATTATGAGTTTGATTTCAGACACGCAGGAAAGTTAAAGACACACTATGCGATTATAGGAATGGCTTATGTTGCAGGTGGATATCCTCTTTATTATGATGCAGTCAACGAAAAGGGTGTAGGTATGGCAGGACTTAACTTTGTTGGAAATGCAGCTTATGAGGAAGTTATATTAGATGACGAGTCAGATGCCATACAGGTTGCGCAGTTTGAATTCATACCATGGATACTAAGCCAGTGTTCATCAGTTATTGAGGCAAGAACAAAGCTTTCACAGATGAGGCTTACGAAAACACCTTTCAGTGAACAGCTCCCAGCGGCACAGCTTCATTGGATAATTGCTGATAAGGATAACTGTATAGTAGTTGAGTCTATGAAGGATGGTCTGCACATATATGATAATCCGGTTGGAGTTCTCACTAACAACCCTCCGTTTCCTATGCAGATGTTTGAGCTTAATAATTATGCCGGAGTGTCAAGAAAACAGCCGGAAAGCACATTTGCAGAAGTACTTAAGCTTGATGTATACAGCAGAGGTATGGGCGGAATGGGAATACCAGGTGATCTTTCAAGCCAGTCACGCTTTGTTAAAGTTGCATTTACAAAACTTAACTCAATATCGGGAAGTGGTGAGATTGAGAGTGTAAGCCAGTTCTTCCACATACTTGGTTCAGTAGACCAGCAGAGAGGATGCTGCGAGGTGGCAGACGGAAAGTTTGAGATAACTATATATACATCGTGCTGTAATGCAACTAAAGGAATATATTATTATACAACCTATGATAATCACCAGATAACAGCGGTAGATATGCGAAAAGAAAATCTTGACGCGTCAGAGCTTATAAGATACCCAATTATAACAGCAGGCGAGGTCAGATGGCAGAATAAGTAGATACCAGGGTAAAAAGGTCTAAACTCACATGAGCTTGCTTATAGGTAGGGGTGACCTGAATTTTATAGTATACTTGAAATGTTGTAAAATGAGGAGGATATAATAAGTTGAAGTACGATTTTGATACAGTAGTTGACAGAAGAAACACAGGCTCACTTAAGTGGGATGTGCGTGAAAATGAGCTGCCTATGTGGGTTGCCGATATGGACTTTAAGACAGCTCCGGCTATTACAGATGCTATTATAGAAAGGGCGCAGCATGGAATATACGGATATTCCATAGTACCTGACGAATGGGGACAGTCTTACAAGGAATGGTGGAAAAACAGACATAACTGGGATATAGACACAGACTGGCTTGTGTTTACAACAGGTGTTATTCCTGCGATATCGAGTGTGGTAAGAAAGCTTACAACACCTAATGAAAATGTGCTTATACAGACACCTGTTTATAACATTTTCTTTAATTCAATAATAAATAATGGTAGACGTGTACTCGAAAGTCCGCTTGTATACAAAGATGGGGAATACAGCATAAACTGGACAGACCTTGAAAGTAAACTGTCAGACCCACAGACATCGCTTATGATATTGTGCAACCCTCAGAATCCGTCAGGAAAAATATGGGACAGGGAAACTCTGCAAAGAATAGGTGAGTTATGTAAGAAATATTATGTAACAGTAGTGTCAGATGAGATACATTGCGACATAACTGACCCGGACAAGGAGTATATTCCATTTGCATCTGTGTCTGATGTATGCAGAGATATAAGTATTACGTGTATAGCACCAACAAAAACCTTTAATATGGCGGGTATCCAGACAGCAGCAGTTGTTGTTCCACAGAAGAATTTAAGACATAAGGTGTGGCGTGCACTTAATACAGATGAGGTGGCAGAGCCAAATACATTTGCAATATCAGCAGCAATAGCAGCTTATAAGAATGGTGCAGAATGGCTTGATGAATTAAGGCAGTATATAAGTAATAATAAACAAATCGTATATGATTATGTTGAGGCCAACATACCAGATATAAATGTGGTTAAGAGTGATGCAACATATCTTTTATGGATAGACTGCTCAAAGCTTACTAAGGACAGCAGAAGGCTTGCGGCAGATATAAGAAAGAAGACAGGACTTTATCTGTCGGCAGGAAGTGTATATGGAAAAGGTGGAGAAAGCTTTTTAAGGCTGAATATAGCGTGTCCTGAGAGTGTTCTTAAGGATGGGCTTGAGAGACTTAAAAATGGCTTGGCTATTGGATAGGTATGGAATAGTATAATTGACAAGTTTAAATATATTTTAGATATATAATTGATTATTTAAAATAAAACAAACACAAAATACAAAATGAAAAAAGAGGTGTAGTTATGGAAACAATGTACTTTGAGGTGGTAAGCATAGATGGCGATTATGCCAACCTTAAAAGAACAGATGCGCCAAGTGATGACTTAAGGGTCGTGGCAAGGGCACTCCTGCCAGAGGAGATTAATGAGGGCAGCAGGCTTAGGTATGAGATGTTCGAGTATATGCTGGAGGAGTAAGTGGATATATATATAAAATAAGTCTTGTATGAACTATATAAAATAAGTCTTATAACCATAATAATTGGATATACTTCATATATACTTATGAAAATTTTACACATTTCTTAGAAATAATTGATAGAAAAAGTTAAAAACTTAACAATTAAAAGGTTGCTTTTTCCTAACTGATTATGTATACTATCAAAAGAATGTGGTTAAAGCCATTTTCTGTAAATTACTATAATACTTGTATACATTTATATAAGTTAAGGTACGCAGGTATATAAAGTACTACAATTAAAGAAAAGAGGTTTAATGTAAAATGGCAAACGTTGATTTAAGCAAGTATGGTATTACAGGCGCTACAGAGATTATTCACAATCCTTCTTATGAATTATTATTCGAAGAAGAAACAAAGGCTTCTAACGAGGGTTACGAAGTAGGAAAGGAAAGCGAACTTGGTGCTGTTAATGTTATGACAGGTATCTATACAGGTCGTTCTCCTAAGGATAAGTACATTGTAGTAGATGAGAATTCTAAGGACACAGTATGGTGGACTTCAGATGAGTACAAGAATGATAACCACCCAATGTCAGAAGATGTATGGGCTAAGGTTAAGGATATTGCTAAGAAAGAACTCTGCAACAAGAGACTTTTCGTAGTAGATGCATTCTGTGGTGCTAATAAGGATACAAGAATGGCTGTTCGTTTTATCGTAGAAGTAGCATGGCAGGCACATTTCGTAACTAACATGTTCATTAAGCCAACAGCAGAAGAACTTGAAAACTTCGAGCCAGATTTCGTAGTATATAACGCTTCTAAGGCTAAGGTTGAGAATTACGCAGAATTAGGTCTTAACTCAGAGACATGTGTAGCATTCAACATCACGTCTAAGGAGCAGGTTATCATCAATACATGGTACGGCGGAGAAATGAAGAAGGGTATGTTCTCCTACATGAACTACCTGCTGCCGCTGAAGGGCATCGCGTCGATGCACTGCTCGGCCAACACCGACAAGGAGGGCAAGAACACCGCCATCTTCTTCGGTCTGTCGGGAACGGGCAAAACCACCCTTTCGACCGACCCGAAGCGCGAGCTGATCGGCGACGACGAGCACGGTTGGGACGACGACGGCGTCTTCAACTTCGAGGGCGGATGCTATGCCAAAGTCATCAACCTCTCGAAAGAGAACGAGCCCGATATCTGGAACGCGATCCGCCCCAACGCCCTGCTGGAGAACGTTACGGTGGACAAGAAAGGTAAGATCGACTTCGCGGACAAGTCCGTGACGGAGAACACTCGCGTATCGTACCCGATCTTCCACATCGATAACATCGTGAAGCCCGTATCGAAGGCCCCGGCTGCCAAGAAGGTGATCTTCCTTTCGGCCGACGCCTTCGGCGTACTGCCCCCGGTTTCGATCCTGACGCCGGAACAGACCAAATACTACTTCCTCTCGGGCTTCACCGCCAAGTTGGCCGGTACCGAGCGCGGTATCACCGAGCCGACGCCGACCTTCTCGGCTTGCTTCGGCGCGGCCTTCCTTTCTCTTCATCCCTTCAAGTATGCAAAAGAGTTAGCAAGAAAGGCCCGTGCTAACGGCGCTCGTGTCTACTTGGTCAATACCGGCTGGAACGGAAGCGGCAATCGTATTTCGATTAAAGATACGCGAGCCATTATCGATGACATCCTTTCAGGGAGCATCCTCAAGGGTAAAACCAAGAAGATCCCGTACTTCGATTTCGAAGTTCCCACTTCTCTGCCCGGCGTTGATCCCGCTATCCTCGATCCTCGTGACACCTATGCAGATGCTGCTGAGTGGAACAAGAAGGCTGAGGACCTGGCAGGCCGCTTCATCAAGAACTTCGCCAAGTACGAAGGCAACGAGCACGGCAAGGCTCTGGTCTCTGCCGGCCCCCAGCTGTAAGCTGACAGCGCCTCTTACATAAGGCCATAAAATCAAAACCCATCCGGTTTCCCGCAAAAAGGAAGTCGGATGGGTTTTTCTTGTAATTCATCTCGTTTTATGGTACTCTAATGCGATGTGAATGATCTCACGGGATGTCTTTCGGGACAGGCCTCGAGCAAAACATTATTCCAGCAACAAAAAAGATTGACCGCCTCTGTTCCCCAACGGATCGGTCAATCTTTTTTAACTAGATGCCGGTAAGGAGCTGACCATTTTGCAGGCAGTGCCTTTTCCTTATTTTTAGTATAGTGGCATCTCCCCTTTTTGTCAAGCATCTCTCTTCTCCAAAAAATGACCGATCCTATTTTTTTTTTGCAAAAATCTGTTATACTGAACCCAGCTTCTGCCCTGCGGCAGGAAGCACATAGGGAGATATTGCATATGAAAAAAGCAACGGTCAACGACTACTTCCGACATCACTGGATGAAGCTCATGCTCTTCGCGCTCTTTACGGCGGCGGTATCCTTTTTCGCGCCGCTGAAAAACTTCCAGCTCAAGTGGCTCATCGACTCCAAGAGCAAGCAGGAGGCGCTGGGCTATATGGGGCTGGTGTTCCTCATCACCTTCACCAGCTGGTTTTTCGAACGGCTGAGCCGCCGCTCCTTTACAAAACTCGCCTGCGGTGCCGTGGAGCAGGTACGGGGACAGGTCATGGAGCGGGTGCTGCGCCGCCCGGTGTCCCAATATCAGCGGGAGGGCGACGCAGCCTATCTCTCCCTGCTGACCACCGACCTGCGCACTCTCTACGACGACTATTATATGTCCCTCTTCAACATCGCGTTCTGGGGCGGCATCATGCTCTGTGCGCTGGGGATGTACCTTTACATCAGCCCGGTGATGCTGGCGGCCATCCTGCTTGTGACCGTGCCGCCGCTGGTCCTGCCCCGGAAGATGAATGAGCAGCTCAAAGCCTCCCGAGACGCTTTTTCGCTCCAGATGGCGGGCTACACCCAGCAGCTCAAGGAGCTTCTGGGCGGGTTCGAGGTCATCCGGGGCTTTCTGCGGGAGGACGCCTATGCCGCCCGCCACCGGGATGCTGCCCGGCAGGCCCGCGACAGCGAGCAGGCCTACCAGCAGAGCCTCAACGCCATGGTGGTCAACACCTCTCTCATCAGCAACCTCATCTTCCCCATCGTCATGCTGGTGGGCCTTTTTCTCGCTTTCGACGGGAGGCTGACGATGGGCACCGTCTCCACCGCCGCCAGCATGGCGAACTTCGTCATCACGCCCTGTAATCAAATCGCCCAGTGCTGGGCCAAGGTCAGATCCTCGAAGGGCATTCGTCAGCGGCTGGAAGCAGCCATGTCCGGCCCGGAAAAAGTCTCTGCGGGCCGGGCCATCGGTAAACTCGAGCACATCGAGTGCAAGGACACCGGCTTTGCCTACCCCGGAGCCGCTGCACCGGTGCTGCGCGGCGTCCGGCTGACGGTCTCCGGGCAGGAAAAGGCCGTCCTCGTGGGCGAAAGCGGCTGCGGCAAGTCTACACTGGCAAAGCTGCTGTTCCAGTACTACCCAGACTATACCGGCAGCATCCTCTTCAACGGCCAGCAGCTGCGGGACATCGACCGTCAGAGCCTCTACCAGCGGGTAGGCTACATTGCCCAGACAACCTATCTCTTCAATGACACCCTCCGCAGCAACATCTGCCTCGGCGCGGACTTCCCCGAGGCTCAGCTTTCCCACGCCATCGGGACGGCGGGCCTCACCGACTGGGTGAGCACCCTGCCCGACGGCCTCGACACCCTCATCAGCGAGAACGGCAAGAATCTCTCGGGCGGGCAGCGCCAGCGCATCGGCATTGCACGGCTGGCGCTTCGCCGGTACGACCTCATCATCGCCGACGAGATCACCGCCAGCCTCGACCCCGACACCAGCGGACAGGTCATGGAAAATCTGCTCGCCCTCCCCTGCATGGTGGTGGCCATCACCCACGACGTCTCGGGGGCGTTCATGAAGCAGTTTGACAAGGTATACCGGGTGGAGCACGGAAGCGTCACACAAGCATAAAAAGGAGGGCCTGTGCCGGGTTTCAGCACAGGCCCTCCTCTTGTTTTATTGGTTATTTTGCCGCGTCGAACTCGGCGAGGATGTCGGCCTCCGGGGCCGGGGTCACAAGGCTGACCACCACGCAGACAGCCAGCGAGACGAGGAAGGCAGGCAGCAGCTCATAGATGCCGAAGACGCCGCCCAGCGGGCTGACGAGGTACTTCCAGACAAAGACCATCAGGCCGCCGGAGAGCATACCGGCCAGCGCGCCCTGCCAGTTGCAGCGCTTCCAGAACAGAGCGCAGAGGACGACCGCGCCGAAGGAGCCGCCGAAGCCGGCCCACGCGAAGCTGACGATGCCGAAGACGCTGGAGTTGGGGTCGCGGGCCAGCACCACCCCCACCACGCTGACGCAGACGATGGTCAGGCGGGCGGCGAAGAGGCTCTGCTTCTCGCTCAGCTTGAGGTGGGCGAACTCCTGCAGGATGTTCTGGGACACGCTGGACGCAGCGGCCAGCATCTGGCTGTCCGCCGTGGACATGGTGGCCGCGAGGATGCCTGCAAGGATGAGTCCGGCCAGAATGGCCGCCAGTACGCCGTGCTGGCTGATGAGGCTGGCGACGCGGACGATGAGGGTCTCACTGGTGGAGCCGCTGAGGAATTCCAGCGCACCGGCCTTGGTCATGCCGAGGCCCACCATGCCGATGAGGATGGACGCTGCCATGGCGATGACCACCCAGACGGTCGCAATGCGGCGGCTGAGCACCAGCTTCTTCTCGTCCTCGATGGCCATGAAGCGGAGCAGGATATGGGGCATTCCAAAGTAGCCGAGGCCCCACGCCATCGTGGAAACGATGTCCAGCAGGCTGTAGGACGTCGCCCCGCCGGTCACGGCGTCGTGGCTGGCCGTCATGGTCAGGTAGCCGGAAAGGCTCTGGGCGTTCTCCACCACAGCGCCCCAGCCTCCGGCCACGACGATGCCATAGCCCAGAACCGCCACGAGGGCCAGCGACATGACCACCGACTGGATGAGGTCGGTGGTGGTGACGGCCCGGAAGCCGCCCAGAATGGTATAGCCCACGATGACGAGGGCCGACACCAGCATGGCGGCCATGTAGTCCACCCCGAAAAGGCTGTGGAACAGCTTGCCGCAGGCCGCAAAGCCCGAAGCCGTGTAGGGCACGAAAAAGACGATGATGATGACCGCGCCCAGAGCGTTCAGCAGGTTGCGCTGGTCATGGAAGCGGAGCGACAAGAACTGCGGCACGGTGATGGCGTCGAGGTTGGCCGAGTAGCGGCGCAGACGCCGGGCCACGATGAGCCAGTTGAGCCATGTGCCCAGCGCAAGGCCGATGGCCGTCCAGCCCGGCGAGGCGATGCCGCTCAGATAGGCCAGACCCGGCATACCCATCAGAAGCCAGCTGGACATATCGCTGGCCTCGGCGCTCATAGCCGTGACCAGCGGGCCCATCTTCCGCCCGCCGAGGTAGAAGTCGGCGCTGTCGTTGTTGGTCTTGCTGTAGGCGAAGCCCACCAGCAGCATGGCCGCAAGATAGACGATGATGGTGACGATGATGCAGATCTCACTCATATACATTTCCCCCTTTGCTGCTTTCTCTATAAAAGCATGGCACGATTTTACCACACTAAAGCAGCAAAGTGCAACCCTCTCCGACAGATTCTTCCTCTATGACCGAAAATTCGTCCTTTCCAGCGTCCAAAATCGCTCAATATGCCAACAGGCCGCCCCCTTTTCAGGGGACGGCCTGTTGGTTTGGATGAAGAAAATGATGAAAATAGAGAGGATGTCAGTTTATTTTGCGGCCTCGCCCTCGGGGAAGATGATCTTGTTCACGAAGAAGAAGATCACCATCGAGATGCCGCCGTTGAGCACGGTGGTGCCGATGTTGTAGATGAAGTCGGGCACCAGCAGACCGGCCACCGCCACCCAGATGCAGTTGATGGAGTTGACGATGCAGGTGATGAGGCAGAAGGCCAGCAGGTACCAGCCGATCTGTTTTGCCAGATTGCCCTTGCTGCGGAAGACGAGGCTGCGCTGGATGGGGAAATTGATGCACTCGCCGATGACCATGGCGATCATGTAAGC
>OKUW01000140.1_pt1 | contig 49150 bp, 84 predicted proteins | sample 1606771 | NCBI WGS metagenome assembly OKUW01 (sample SAMEA3882553, study PRJEB24775) | human gut metagenome | biome: human-associated habitat; feature: intestine environment; material: feces | place: Netherlands | collected 2009/2010 | reverse complement strand
ACCAAAAAAGCAGGGCAAACGTCCTGCTTTTTTATTTTGCAATTTTTCAAAAAAAACGCTTGACAACAGGACGAGGGGGGGCTATAATATAGACAAGAGGTAAGAAAAAAATAAAGGGAGAGATACTATGATTAAAGAAGAAAGAATTATAACTAGAAATAATTTAAAACAACTGTGTATTGATTTTGATTTATACACTCTTGGAACTTCCGAGGAATACGAGGAAATGTTAAAAAGTGCAGTATTTGAAGGACATCTGACGACAGAAAAAATTATAGAGATAGCTAAAAACATTTTAGAACATAGCGAAACAAATATTGAATTAGGGAGTTTATGCGCGGAAATCAATAGAGCTGCATACACCTTTTTTATAGAAGAAGAAAAGAGGAAATAACATGAATAAAAATCAACGAACATTAAAACCGAGTATTTTTTAATTGTGAATGGCGTCAAGCAGCTTTTTTGTTTTGAAACTAAAGAAGAAGCGATAAACTACGCACGCCCACATTTGAATAATGAAACAAATTTAATAGGCGCATTATTATTTTTTGCAGCCTTTATGATAAATATTTATATTATTCGCAGATTTTAAGGGAGAGATAAAGTGATTAAATTAAAAAAAGAAAAGAAAAAAGATTTTGTTTGCGACGGGTGTGGAAAAGGTTATATAGGGGCTACTCGGAACAGCCTTGTTATCCGTGTAGCAGGATACGAAACATATAACATTCCGCTTTGCAATGCTTGTTTATTATCGTTAAAGAAAAAAATCAATAAAGAGGAGAATGAATAATGCAGAATATCAGCATTGAAGCAGCAAAGGCAAAAGGATTTATAAGCGGCTACCGTGTTGGACGAATTATTTTAGCCTGTTCGATTGAACGCTGGAAATATGGAAAGTTGCTAAAAGAGCTGCGGGAAGATTGCACGAATATATTTAAATTTCATACAGGGCGACGCACACGGTATTACTATGACCCCTTTGAGGTGCTGAAAAAAATCAAGGGCTATAAGCAGTATGGCAACAGGCATTTAAGCAAAGAAAAAATAGATGAATACTGCAATTCGGTAAAAGAAGCTAAAGAAAAGAGTTTAGAAAAATGATTGATTGCCTAAAATGTTACCGCCTGCGCCGCCATAATGATACTGTTTACTGCCCGTTTTTAGACCTCAAAGAATGCGTAAGAGGGGAACATTATATAAACATTGCGAGCCTGCCGTTTAAACCTAAACAGGAAGAAACTCCCCCCCTGCCGCCGAAAACGGTGAAAGCAATTCCACCGTTTAAACCACACCCAAACAGCCCGCGCGATTGGGAAAAGTTTCATACCAAAATTTTTGAAATGAAAAATAACGGCGTCAGCTCACATAAAATTGCTGCCGCATTGGGGCTACCACAAACGGCAGTATATAACTACATGAAGCGATACGAGTAGCCTTAAACGATTTTAAATAACCAGCGCAACCATTGCACCTAAAACAAATAAAAAAACGCACATACGGAGATTATGGCGACGGAAAGAGGTAGAAAATGGACAACAAACTAGATATAAACGTAACGGAAAAGAAAGTAAGTGATGAAAATTTGCTAAAAACAGTAGAAGAAGCGTTAATGAAAAATGAACTCTGCTTATTTATGAGTGAAACGGGTACTTTTATGACTACAGGAACAACGGACGACGCAGAAGAAGTCTTTTTGAAATTGCAAAGTGTTTTGCTTGCAGGCTTTTTGAGCATGGAAAAAGCAACAGATTATGATATTGAACAAATTTTATTACTACAACTAGAAGCAGTAAAAGAAATTAAAAAAGAGCTTTCGCAGGGGTATCTCCCGAAAGGAAGTATACTGTTTAAAGGGGAGAGTGTTTTAAATTGAAATCATTAAAGGATGTAAAGCCCGGCGATAAAATATTTGTTTTAAATTCAAACCGTGGATACTTGAAAGAGCCGCAGATAGAAATATTAACCGCTAATAAAGTTGGAATACTTTATATTTATACTGATTATGATAAATACAAAAAATCAAATGGAGAAGCTGTAGAATCATCTTTAGACGTCAAAGCCTTTGCAACGCTGGAAGAAGCCGAAACAGGGCTATTTATGATTAAAGCGCGCAAATATTACCGAAACAGTATAAAAGTAGACGACATTACTTATTCACAAATGAAAGCTATTTTTGATATTTTAGGAATCGACACGGAAGAAGTGCTAAAATGATTGAATACGGGCGATTTTTCACTAAACTTTACCGCATTCGACGGGGATATTATCGGCGCAATATCACAATTCGCTTGTCGGTAGGCTATGAATACCGACTAAAGAACAAAGAAATATTTAAAGAGGTTTTTGTATCGTTGCGGGGGCGTAATATCGCCACTTTTAAATTTAGGGATGTGATAAAATGAATGCTAGAGATATCATTAAGTTAGCTGCAAAGCTTTATATTGATGACTATTTAAAGAAAAAGACGACGATACTAGCTAACGCCGAAAGAAGAATCAAACCAACTGTTTTTCAACTATAAAGGCTATCAATACAATTTATTCCCCGGCGACTTCTTAATTTTTGAATACAACGAATTTATAGACGGCTTTCAATTCATATGTGTAGAAAGGGAAAAAGATAGCTTAAAAAAATACAAAAAATGTAACAGTATTCTGTTTTTGCCTACGTCAAAAGCTTTAGATAGTTTAAATCCTAAAGACGCAATAGAAGCAAGCGCAATAAATTTTTTCAATGAATCTTGTCAGGCGTTAGGAATTTTAGTAGATTTAAATAAAAAGCGTTTAGCGACCTGCAAAAAATGCGGAAAAACAAATAAAGAATGTTTTCCGACGACAATAGAAGAATATGATATGTACATAGAAATGCTTTGCGAAAATTGCCTGACAGAAATATTAAACAAGAAAATAACTGCCATTAAACCTAAAAAAATAGAATAACACGAAAGGAAACATAATGAATCCGATACCCAAAACGAAAATCATACGACTTAAAGGGCAGAAGTTAGCAAAGCTAAATGAAAGGATACACCAGCGCGACCAGCATAAATGTATTTACTGCGGTAATCGGGTAGACCCCGGCGAAAAGTTTCATCACGAACACAACGGGATAAAAAGCGACCAAATAGAATACGGTGTACTTCTGTGTATGGACTGCCACACAGAACGACACCACGGCAAAAAGTGCAATGATGTAAAAGAATACTGCCGGAAGTATTTAATAAATCTATATGGCGAATCAATTTACAGTAAATAAAAAAGCAGAGGTTTTAACCTCTGCTTTTTTTGCTTTCTCTATACAATTTAACAAAAGATGGCAGGACTGTTATTTCTTCGTTGACTTCTGTAAGCCGCAGTACAGCAAACGGTGCGCCGTTGGTATACCGCTTATGAATATGTACCGAAACAATGCGGCTATCTGTATCAAATGCCAAGCCCTCGGCTGCGTCTGTGATATTTTTAAAAAGGTTATCGCAGTCCGGCTTGACTTTTGGAAATTCTGCGCCGACATCAACAGCGGCTTTAAACTTCTTACTTTTTGACGCAGGGACAGGTAAAAAAATATATACCTCACAAAACAAGGCGACATCTTTAAAAAAGATACCTGACTTTTGAACAGCTTGTTTAATACAGTATTCGCATTGCTGGCGGTAGTAAATGGAAGCGTCCTTGTAGTATGCTATAGCATGTGGCAAGGGAACACCATTTTTGCCCCGTGTGGCGATTTTAGGGCGGCTTTGAGGAATTGCTTCACCGTCGATAAAAACGGTTAACTGACGGGCGTCAGGCGCGATATTCAGGGTATATAATGCGTTATCAATATTCATTACTTAAACCTCTTTACTTTCCAAAAAAGCCTTACTGGTAGGGTTTATTTCGCATTCAGTCAATAAAAGCTGCTCCATGCTTACCCCGAATAACTGCGCCAGCTTATACACATTGAGCGCATTCGTTTTTAAGATTGAACGGTCAGGAGATGAACTGAAAGCATTAAGCGTTTTAAGTGGGATACCTGTTATCTCTGCAACGAAGCGACGGGACATTTTAAAAATGTTGCGGTAATATTCCACTGCGCTTTTAGCGTGGGTTATCGAATCATTTTCGATTAGCAGCGTTTTTTGAGTTATTAAAACTCTATCCATAAAGTTATCGTCAGTCAGCTCAATCCTGCGCCCTTCAACTACAAGAATAATATTATATTCGTTATCGTCAAGAATATTTACTGTAGTCTTATAAGACCAAAAGCCTATTTTTTGAGTTATGAAATTTAAAATACAATCAATAGGCACAAACAACGTATATTCCACTTCATCCACAAAATTAATAGCCTGCCGCCTATCAGGAAAGTTATAGACTTGATATCTTGGCGAGCCTGTTTCGTAACTGCTTATGATTACTGTTTTTCCAACGCCATAATCTATTAAATGCGCTATATCAGGCAGATAGTCGGGATTGTTGTATCCGTAAATAACGTGTGATATAGAAGGATATCCGATAACGACGCGCTTACACTCGTATTTATCGAAAAAGTCAAGAATACTACTACAGGGAAGGTTAAAGCCCTCAATCAATTCAGCTTCTGTATAGGATTTTTTTGACATACTAGCCCCCCTAATCGTTTTATACCATTGTACCACGTAAGCAGGATAAATTATAGTTTTTTTAAAGATTGTGCTATAATGAAAACAAAAACAAGGGGGGCGTAACATGGCTAGTCCAAAACGCAAACGTTCTGCCGTTGTTCGTATAGCTGGTGAAAAACGGGTAGCGAACGACCGTGAAAAAAAGTTTGCAAGAGAATATTTAAAATGCTTTAATTTTTATAAAGCCGCAAAAGCCGCAGGCTTTGCAGAAACAACAGCCCGGCGCACGGCATACATGATTTTTTCCCGCCCGTGGGTGCAGGAGTATGTAGAAGAACTTCGAGCAAAATACGAATTAGACGACATTGCAGAAGTTAAAGAAGTAATCCGCAGCTATACAGACCAAATGCGGGGCAAGGTCAAAGAAACAATAGAATATAAAAAGTACGTTCTTAAAAAGAATCAGAAAACGGGGCAAATGGAAAAGATATATACCGACGGTTACATCATGGAAAACACGCTTATAAAAGCGGGTAGCGAAAATATGGGTAAATATCATAAGCTTTTTGGAGAAAACTCTCTAGCTATAGCTTTAGCTCCGACAATCGTAGCTGATGTACCAGCCGAGCAGCCAGCAGAAGAAAGTGAATTGCCGACCTACGACGACGCGCTAAAAGCAGCGCAAAACTTTGAAGATTTAGCGAAAAAGATAAATGACCCCGCCAAAGATTAATTTAACTGACTGTATCGGCAAAGCTTTCTACAAAGTTTATCATCAGGTGATGAATCACGAATTTACGCATTATTGGTTTAGCGGCGGGCGTGGTTCGCTAAAGTCGTCGGCTATAAGTATATTTATCATCATGCTTATGCTAATAGACCCGACTATAAATGTTATCGTTTTCCGCAAAGTTGGATTAACGATAAAAACAACAGTTTACGAACAAATAGCATGGGCTATAGAAAAGCTGGGGCTAAATGATTTTTTTATAGCTAGAGTGTCGCCGCCGTCGTTTATCTACAAAAAAACCGGGCAGAAAATATTGTTTTGGGGATTGGACGACCCCACAAAACGCAAGTCCGTAAAAGTAAAAAAAGGTTACTATGCTATCACATGGTTTGAGGAATTAGAAGAATTTTCAGGTATCGAAGAAATAGAAAAGGTATTGCAATCAGTATTGCGTGGCGGTGAGCGTTTTTGGTGTTTTTACTCCTACAATCCGCCTGCGTCTATGCAAAGCTGGGTGAACAACGAAGCACTGAAAGCTCGACCCGATAAACTGTTACACAAAAGCAACTACCTGCAAGCCCCGCCCGAATGGGTAGGGAAACAGTTCCTCTACGAAGCGTCAGTTATGGCAGTATATCAGCCCCGCAGGTTTAGACATGAGTATTTAGGTGAAGTCACAGGAACAGGCGGCGAGATATTCACCAACTTAAAACTGCGACCAATCACGAATGAAGAAATATCGCATTTCGATAATATTAAGCGTGGGCTTGATTTAGGCGTATCAATCGACCCTATGGCGTATATGACTATGCACCTAGATACGGCAGCACGCAAGCTATATATATTCAATGAATACTATGCCCGTGGCTGTCCGAGTTGGACGTTAGCAGAACATATAAAAAAGGAAAATCCACGCAACAGGCTTATAGTAAGCGATATCCAGCATGAAACATTAATGAGCCTAAAAAGCTATGGGATTAATGTTCTTCCGGCTAAAAAAGGGCAAGGTTCGAGAGAATGGGGCTATAAATATTTGACAGATGATTTATTAGAAATCGTTATAGACCCTATGCGCTGCCCGAATGCAGCGCGAGAATTCGCCCAATACGAGCTAAAAAAAGATAGAAATGGTAACTATATCGCTAATTATCCCGACGGCAACGACCATACAATCGACGCCGTTAGATACGCATTAGAAAACAGTCACCCGCCAATGAAAGTAAAACGCAGATAAATAGGGGGAAAAGAAATGAACAACAGCAAAAACGCGCAGAAACGTATCCGACAGAAAGCACTGAACACTGCCCGAAAAAATAGCGGCAACGAAAATCAGGCTTTCAACAACAAAGAACGAATCAGAAAAGACCCGAGATTGAAAGCATTAAACCTTATTAACCCGGTAGAAGGTACGCCAAGAGTGCCGACCCTTGCCGACATTAAAACAATGTACGGTGCGCCAGCTACGCTAGCAGAGGTAGACGCAGATACCAAAAAAGCAAATGACGCTGCTATAGGTCAATGTCATTCATTGCTACATCATGCTATCTCTATAATGGGCATGAGTGCATACCCGCAATTTTTAGGCTACGGTTATTTAACAGGGCTTGCGCAAAACGGGCTTATTCGGGTAGGCTGTGAGATGATTGCTGATGAAATGGTAGAAAAGGGTATAACGCTAACAACAAAGGGCAACAATGACCCTGATACCGATAAACAGGCAAAGCTGGACAGACTTAACGAATTAATAACCAAGATAAACCTGCTGCCGACACTACGCAAAGCGGTAAGTATCAGTAAATACTACGGCGGCAGTTTAGTATACATGGACTTTGACGGAATCGACACCGCCAGTGAAAACCTGCTAAATCCATTAATTTTAACGAAGAACGAATTACGAGGTAAAAAACTGCGGCGTTTGAAAGTTATAGAGCCGTATAACCTTTCCCCCGGTCAATACAACGCAGCAGACCCGCTGCAAGAATATTACTTCAAGCCACGATATTGGTTTGTAATGGGGAAAGCTGTAGACGCAAGCCGCTTCCTGCCGCCAGTGCAGGAAAATGAGCTGCCGACGATATTACGACCTGCTTATAACTTTTTCGGTATCCCGCTTGCACAGATTGTACTAGACGCCGTGGCGCACTTTACAGAGTGCCGAGAAGCAGAAGCACGGTTATTAACTAAATTTAGTTTAACGGTGTTCAAAACGAATCTTAACGAGCAGCTTTTTTCTGGCGGTGACTGGTCGCAAATCGATAACCGTGTAAATAACTTCGTACAGTATCGTAGTAATGATGGCGTCATGCTGATAGATAAAGAATCAGAAGATATTGATATTAAATCAACGTCGTTAGCTGGCGTAAAGGATATAGTAAGTCAGGCAATGGAGATTGTAGCGGCTTACTTCAATGAGCCTGTAACAAAAATGTGGGGCTTAACGCCGTCAGGATTTAATACAGGTGAAAGTGATTTAAATAACCACTACGACCACATAGCCAGCCAGCAAGAAAAGCAAATGCGTGACCAAATAGAATACGTCTTAAAGGTACTACAAGTGCAGGAATGGGGAGAGATAGACAACGAAATAACTTTTACCTTCAATCCATTATCAGAGGAAAAAGAAGAAAGCATAGCTACGGTAAACAAAATCAAAGCTGAAACGCAGCAGATTTATATATCTAATGGTGTCATCAGTCCTGACGAGGGCAGAGAGTGCCTGAAAGCTGACCCGAAAAGCGGTTTTAACAACCTCAATGAAGAAAGCGTACCCGAGGAAGAATTAAGCGAGGAAGAACGCGAACTGTTAGGATTAACTGAAAAGCGGGAAGTTTTGAGCCAAGATGAAAAGCCGCCAAAAGAAGTTGAATAAAAAAACGAAATAATTGATTAAAAATAAGTAAAATGGGAAAAAATGCGGGGTTATATCAAATAATCCCGCATAAACCTTACAAAAGGGGGCTAATGTATGGCGTCGAAAATCAGACGACGGCGGCGACAGGTAACTATACCTGGAATACCTGCCAGCGTCGGAATACAGAACGAATACGCCCGTTCGATACGCCGCTTAATAAAACAAATGGAAAAGGCAGCGTTAAAGTTTGTACTTGAAAAATACAAGCTGTTTAGAGCGTCGGAAATGGTAACGAATGACGCGCCCGTTGATTTCGACAATAGACGATTACAGCAGCTTATTGACGCTATAAAAGCGCGTTTCGGCAGATATATAAGCGAATGGGAAGCCAAGGAACTGGACGCTATAGCCAGCAAGTTTATCGGTAAGATAGATAAACAGACTAAAGCGGGGCTTATGGCTAATCTAAAAAAAGCGGGCATTGTGATAGATTTTCACATTAGTGCCTTACATCAACCGCTACTTGAAGAAATGGTAGCGAGTAACGTAAATTTGATAAAGAGTATTGCCCCTAAATACTTTGATAAATTAACCAATGTTGTAATTGACAGCGCACTTAAAGGGCGGGATATGGCAAGCATATTTCAGCACATAAAAGACCTTAACAAGGTTACAGAACGGCGGGCAGAACTGATAGCCATAGACCAAACCAACAAGGCAACGCAGGCGTTAAACGTTATGCAGACGAAGGATATCGGTATAAAAAAAGGCATATGGATACATATACCCGGCGAGAAAAGCAGCCGTAAAACACACATTGCAATGAATGGAAAGACATTTGATTTAGACGAGGGGCTTTATGACGAAGATGTAGGCAGAAATGTTTTACCGGGAGAACTGCCATATTGCAGGTGTGATTTTCGACCTGATATCACCGAATTACTCACTAACGAGCAATAATTAAGTTAACCTGTGATATAATCAAAATAACAAATAAAGACATTTGTATAAAAATAGTTAAAACGAAAGGGCTGACCATATGGAACGGGAAAACAATATTTTAGCGTTTGACGCCGCCATAACAGCGCGCAGAATAGACGAAAACGGATTTATGCACGTTGACGCCTGCCCAATCAGTAAGGCGACTGTAAACCCGTATTTAGGGCGTGAAATTCCGAACTGGCAGGATTTAGGCTTAAACCCCGAACGTGTCTACTATGGACTGCGTGACCCGGAAGAATTAGCGAAAGCTGCCCCAACATTTAACGGCTTGCCGCTAATGCAGGGACACCACGACTATACCGCCGACGCGCCGCCTAAAGAATATCAGGTAGGCAGCACAGGAACAGAGGCACGCTTTGAAGAACCGTATTTATTAAATGCGTTATCTATCACCGATAAAAAGGCGATTAAATCCGTCGAGGACGGAAGCTGTAAGCAGATATCTTGCAGCTACCGCTATACACCCGATATGACCGCCGGGGAATATCAGGGCGCAAAATATGATTTTGTTATGAGAGATATTCGAGGAAATCACGTTGCCCTTGTGCCGCAAGGCAGGGCTGGCAGTGATGTAGTTGTATCCGACAGTTTACCTGTTGAGATAGAAAAAACAACGAAGGGAGAAAAAAAGCAAATGAAAAATCTTTCAAAGGATATTTTAAGTTTCAAACGCCGCAAAGCTGACTTACAGCGCGTTATCTTTGCAAAAGACGCTGACTTAGGTATCGAAGCAGCAGAAGTTGTATTGGCTAATTTGCAAAAGGCTGTAAATGTGGTTGAAGCGCAGGTAGAAGGTTACGACCCCCGAGAAATCGGCTTGGATGTAGACGCAGATATTTCAATCGACGACCTTGTAGACAAGTTCTTTACAGGTCTGGAAGCTGCCCAAAAAGACACCATTAAGGCGAAACTGTTAGAGTTAAAAGGCGGTGAAGGTATGGACGAAAAATTGACTTACGCCGAGGGCGTAGCTAAAGGCGAGGAATTGGAAAAGAATCCAGCCGAACGAGAAAAACTCGATAGAGAACATGAGCGTAAAGGCATGGAAGAATATTTAGCTAAAAAAGCTAAAGACGAGGACAAGGAAGAAAAAGCCGAAGATGATGAACTTGAAGAACGCATGAAAGACCCTGCATTTAAAGCAGGTTTTGAAATGGGTATCAAAGCAGGCGAGCGTTATGAAAAAGACAATCCGAAACGGATTGACCGCGACCACGAGCGCGAGGGCGAGGAAAAATACCTTGCTAAAGACGCACTTCCCGCATTGCTGGCTAATGCTAAAGCAGAAGCGGAAAAAAATGTTATGGAACGCGTGAAAAAACTTAACGCTGCCGCCAACGCTTGCGCTTTCGCACTCGGCAACGTCGACGCTATGGCGTATGACAGTGCAGAAGATATCTACGCAAGAGCCTTGCAAGCTAAAGGCATTGATACTTCTAAATATCCCAAAGAATCTTACAAAGCTATGGTTGACGTGTTGCAAAAACAACGTTTTGACGTAACCCACGCTAACGACGAAGCAATCAAGAAATTCAGCGTATCCAGTGAAAAAACTCCTGAATACATGAAAAATCTGAAAAACATCACTATTCGATAAGAAGGGAGCAAAGAAAAATGGCTAACGAATTTCAAGGACAAGTAAACATCCTGCCTGCTATTGGTGTACCCGGTCAACATATGAGTACCAATCCTTTAGTAAGCACTCAAAAAGGCTATTGCGCAGCCGACACCGTAACTATTGGCGGTTTCGTATGGGCGGCAACCGTAAAAAATAACGACGCTTTTGTAAAATCCACAGGCACAGATGCGCCGCTGGGCTTTGCAGTGCGTGAAATCACTAACCCGCTGGGTTATAATCAACCAGCTTCTAACACTGTGCCGAAAGGATTTCCCGTATCCGTAGCAGTCAAAGGTGACTTTGCTGTTATTACTAGAACAGTAGCAACCGTAGGTCAAAGCGTTTTCGCAGTGCTTGCAGACGGTACTATCAAAACTGGCACAGCAGGCGGCACTGTAGAAGGTGCAGTAGAAACTGATTATAAAGTAGTAAATATTAACGGCGGCGGTGCTGTAGGCGATATTATCGTCATTAGTAACTGGGCTTAATGAAAGGGGATAAAACAATGTTTGAAAATCAATTAGGCTTGCAAGAACAGCTTGATGTTATGAAACAATATGGTATCGTGTTCGATACTGGCGCGCCTATCCGTGGCATTTTGGCAAACGATAGCATTGACCAGTTAGCGAACGACGCTGCTATGGTTACAGCAGCAAACAGCGGTATTCCGGTTGAATTTACATCTTATATTGACCCTATGGTAATTCCTATCCTGACCGCTACCCGTGGCGCAAGGGAGATTTTCGGGGAAGCTAAAAAAGGTGACTGGACAACCTCTTATGCACGTTTCCAAACTTCTGAAATCACAGGCGAGGTTGAAGCTTACACCGACTACGGTCAAGGCGGTGCTTCTGATGTAAACCCGACTTTTCCGGTAAGAACTCAATATATCTATCAAACTAATATCCGTTATGGCGATAGAGAAGTCGACGTTGCAAGCCGCGCACGTTTGCAACTGGCAGCCGATAAACAACGTGCTGCTGCTACTGTAATCGACATTGCAAGCAATAAATTCGCATTGTATGGCGTGGCAGGCTTGGAGATTTACGGTTTGCTGAACGACCCGAATTTACCTGCTGCTGTTAGTCCGTTGCCAAATGCAGACAAAAAAACCTTGTGGGCTGAAAAATCTACTAAAGAAATTTACGAAGATGTACTGTATCTGTTCGGCAAAATGGCTGACCGCGGCGCAGGACACATTGACGCTAACACCGAACTTGTGCTTGCTACCTCTCCCGCTACACAGGTACAACTTGGCAGAGCAACTGACTTCAATATCTCTGCACGTCAGATGTTGGAAACCTACTTCCCGAAAATCCGTTTCGTTGCATTGCCTGAACTGGCTACCGCAACTGGCGGCACTTCCATTCTCCTTGTCGCTCCGACAATCGAAGGACTGCCGACCGCTCAAATCGGATTTAGCGAAAAATTCCGCGCTATGCGCTTAATTCCGGAAAGCTCCAGTTTCCATCAAAAATTTGTCGGTTCGTCCTACGGCACTATTGTATATAGACCGTTTGCAATCGGCACAATGACAGGCGTATAATTTACACTAAATACAAAAAAGGAGTGCTGCTACATGGCTAGACCAAAAAAAGTAAAACAAGATGAAGTTGTAACAATCGTTGATGATAAGAATACAGAAGCCTTACTACCGCAGGAAGTCGAGCCGACAGGGGTAGAAGTGATTGAGGAAGAAAAGCCCGTTACTTATGACCCCAACGAAGGTGACGAAGTCAGCGAGGTAGAGGAAAAGGAAGTTGAAAAAGTTAACGCCAAACAACCTGTTCAAGCTTCCCTGACCAAACAAGTTGACACTGTTACGGTATGCTGCAATTCTTATCAAGACGTGATTTTTGCTGTAAGACTGCCAAACGGTAGTCTTGCCGAGGTTAAATTTAACGGCAACAACAAACATCTTGCGGGGCTTGAAATGGGTAAAAACCCAATCGGCGGCGCGTTTGGTATGACTTTCGGCGTTCCCTCTGATATGTGGGAATTGATTAAAAAACAGCATAAATCAGACCCTAGAATTATTAACGGTTTGATTTTTGCATCAACCGGAGATACCCGCTTTACAAAAAGCGCAATCCACGAACGCAAAGAGTTGCGTAACGGGAACGAGCCACTTGACCCGAAAAAGGTTATTGCTTCAACAACCCCTTTTAAGTAAGGGGGGCGTAAAAATGGCTGATGATAACAATATCGTTATATTCGACCCGGAAGAATTTAAAAAGCTGTATCCGCAGTTAGCGGGTGTAGATGATGTTGTACTTGAAAATAATTTCAAAATAGCAACACTGGCTTTAAATAATTCCGTGAATTCAGCCGTAAAAGACCTTGACGAACGTAAAACGCTGCTTTACCTGCTCACTTGCCATATAAGCGAGCTACAGCAGCGCGGAGCGTTTGTTGTAGGCGTTTTGAGCGGCGCGACACAGGGAAAGGTATCAACAAGCTATACCCTACCAATGTCGCTTAACTGGTATAACCAGACACAATGTGGTATGCTTTTTTGGACACTCACGGCAAAGTACAGAGCAGGCGGGCGTTATTATGCGTTTAAAAGTCAAGCTTGTTACAGGTAACGGAACAGGGACATCCGGCAACTGGAAAAAGAAGTTGCGAAACCTAGTAAGGCAAACGCCGGAAGCACAGGCGGGCTTTACAGCGGACGCAACTTATCCAAGCGGGATAAATGTTGCTTATGTTGCCTATATCCAAAACAAGGGCATTGGTGGCGTTCCTGAACGCCCCTTTATGCAAAGGACTGTAGATGAACAACAAAACAAATGGAGCAAGCAACTTACTGCCCTGTTAAAAGGTAAGTCGGCGCAGAATGGCGCGCTTTTAAATGCTTACACTGCTGTATCAAAAGAAATGAAAGCGGATATACAGGATACTATAAAAAAATGGGAGTGGAACGACCCGCGCCCGAATAGCCCTGCCACTATCCGCATGAAACAGCGCAAAGCACAAAGCGGCAAAAACGCCGTAGCAACTGACCCTTACCGAGCTTTGATTGATACGTCTATCATGATAAATGCAGTCACAAATAACGTAAAAGTTAAATAAAGAGGGTGTAACAGATGAACGGAATTAATTTGCACATGGTGGTTAGAAGTGCTATAACTGCCATAAATCCTGACGAACAAGTTATCTTGTATCAGTCAGCCGGGCAAAAAAATATCAGCGGCATTGTTACACCGCTTTTTTTTAGCCCTGCAACTGTAAACGTGCAGTTTCAACCAAACGAAGCTAATCGTTTGCAACATCTCGAAAACATCAACAGCACCGCGCATACAGAACAGATATTTCTTGCCAGCGATAACAATAGACCTATTGAAGGTATTGCACGCGTTCCAATCTTACGCACAGGCGATTATATCGAGCGCAAGCCCGGTGAATTTTGGAAAATCACAGCAATGTTTGAGGACTGGTCTAATGTTGGCTGGGCTAACTGTGAAGTAACTTTGCAAGTGCCGCCGTATCCCGACTTTACAAATCAGCCTGACGACGAAGGAAACAACCTTACAAGCGTCGGAAGAAAGGCGGTGAAGTAATTGGAGCATGGAGAAATTAACGTAGCTGTAGAAGCCTATTTGCGGGCTTATATGCAACCGCCGTTAACTGCTGAACAAATTTATTTAGGGCAGCAGAACAACTCGGCACTGCCAAAGACACGAGAACACGTGGTATTTTTTCTTGCCAGTACCCGCCGGATCGGTACGAATGTCGGGGAACAGATTGTAACGGAAGCAGGCACAACGGAAACACGTTCTTACCGTGAATATGTCGTTAACGTCGATTTTTGTGACGCCGATTATCAACGAGCATTGCAGCGGGCTGAATATTTTGAAACGCTGGGGCGTTCTGATATTGCGGTTGACTTTTTCAAAAAGAAATACAATATAGCTTTATTGTACTGCGAAAATATGCAGTTTTTACCATACACTGACGACACAAATCAATATATCAACAGATACCGCTTGCCGCTTCATTTAGCGTTTTGGACGGTATACGAATACCAGACAGAATACTTTGATAAAATCGCGATAACGCGGCTGGAAAATGTTGACGTACATCATAAACCAGAAAAAGGGGGTTTATAAAAAATGGCAATACCTATTTCAAAAATCGTTGAAATTAACCCGCGTGTTATTAAAGCGGGTAGCCAAGAGCTTGAAATTGCTGGCTTGTATTTAAGCGAAAACGAATTAACACCATTCCCGACGCTTAAAGCATATGCAAGCAAAGATGCTGTAGGCGAATACTACGGGCTTGATAGTATTGAATATCTTGCGGCTAGTCATTACTTTCAGTCTTATGATAACAGTGTTAAAAAGCCTAATATTCTTTATTTTGCAAAAAGGGTATCCGAGGCAATCGCAGGTAAGCTGTTCGGCGCAGAAGCGTTATCACTGACTGACCTTAAAAAAATCACTGCTGGCGGCTTTACTATCTCCGTAGACGGCAGCCCTATCACTGTTACCGGATTAGATTTTAGCGCAGCTTCAACGCCAAGCGACGTAGCCGCAGCAATCGCTGCTAAAGTCACTGGAACAACCGTTGTTTATAATAGCAACAGTGAAAGCTTTACCATTACCAGCAAAACAACAGGCGCAGATAGCGCGGTATCAGTAGCCACAGACGGCTTGACCGTTGATGCACTCGGCACTGATACCGCAACAGCGTTAGGCTTGACCGCCGCAAGCGGCGCGCTAGTATCCGACGGCAGCGACGCCTTGACGCCTGCGGCTAATATGCAATCTGTTGTAAATCAATCAACTAACTGGGTAAGCTTTACCACGTTGAAAGAAGCTACAGACGTAGAAATCCAGCAATTCGCTGAATGGAACAATAATACTCCGATTGAATTCCTGTACGTTCCGTGGCAATCTTCTAACGCCCTGAAAACCAGCGGCGAGGGAACACTTGTAACCACGCTGAAAGAAGCGGACTACGAAGGACTTTGCATGAACTATGCGCCTGACGTATACACTGCTACGCTTGTCATGGCTACAGCAGCTTCTATTGACTGGAACAGGGCGAACAGTGTTGTAAGTTATGCGTTCCGTAAGCAAACAGGACTTGCGGCGTCTGTAACGGACGACGACAGCGCAACAGCGTTGCTGGCTAACAACGTTAACTTCTATGGACGTTACGCCGCCCGCAGCACTGATTTTTCGTTCTATTATGACGCAAAAATGTTTAGCGGCAACTACGGATTCGTTGATACGTATATCAACATGATATGGCTTAAAAATGTTATGCAAATCTCACTTGCAAACGGCTTGACGTCAATTGGTAGGACCCCTTATAACGAGATTGGGTACACGCAAATTCGTGCATGGCTGAACGACCCAATTACTAGGGCGTTGAATAACGGCGTTATTGATACGGGTATCGAATTAAGTGAAAGCCAAAAAGCGCAGCTTTATGCGGAAGCAGGGGAAGATATCTCTACAGAGCTTTACACCAATGGCTATTATATCCAAGTGTTAGACCCCGGCGCAGCAGCAAGGGTTAACCGTGATAGCCCGATTATAAACGTTTGGTATACATATGGCGGCAGCGTTAACAGATTAGTCGTTCCGCTGACCGTAGTGTTATAAAAAAGGGGGTGTACTATAAATGGATATTACATCAGCAAATGCAAAATGTTTCTTAACGATTGAAGAACTGTTCCCTGCAGGTGTTCTGTTGCAAAACTACGCTACCGACCAAGCTGTAGACCAAGACGAGCGACAAATCAGTATCGTTCGTATGGGCGTTGACGGACATATGGCGGCAGGCTGGACACCGCAACCGCATATTATACACTTTACCTTTGAAGCAAATAGCCCGTCTTTAACTTATATCAGGGCGTTGGCTAAATACATGGAAACACAGAAAAAAATCGTTCGGCTAGGTTTATCAATAAACATTCCGAGCATTTCAACTTCGTTCATGTTCTCGAATGGCGTATTAACTAACGCTAAAGACTTCCCAGCACTTAAACAGGTGCTTGACCCCGTTACAGCAGCGTTTGCTTTTGAAACGAGAAGCTAATATAATATAGTTAACTAATAGGCGATATTCATAGTATCGCCTATTCTTATAAAAGGAGTGAGCAAAAAATGGCTAGAAAAGAAATCATATTTACGCTACAAGATGCAGAAAGAACGCTAAAATTTAAGGCGCGACAAATGCCAGCCACAAAACTAGAGATGTTTATTATTAAACTTGCAGCCGTGGCACTTCATGGCGGTATTGCAAACTCGTTCGATGGACTGCCGGAAGGGAAAGGCATTTCCGATATTAACTGGCGTGATGTTAACATTGATGAAGTTTTTAAATCTTTAGGAAATGTTAACGTGGAAGAAGTCGCCGAGCTAGGCAACGAGCTGCTTAAATGCTGTTCGCTAATCACTTCCGACGGTGTAGAGCAAGAATTAATGCCGGAAACAATAGACGCAGTTATTGAGGAAGTAGGTAGCCTATGGACGTTGAAAAAGAAAGCCTTTGAGGTGAATTTTTCTAGTTTTCTAAAAGGCGGCAAGTCAAACGAAACGCCCGACTTGTCGCCGAGCAGCAGCGGTATTCATTTCTCGAAAAAACAGTAAATGTCACGCCCTCTGTTGCTAACGTAGTCGCCGCAAGACTTGCCACACTGCATGAACTTCAAACAATTTACAGCTATGATGATTTATTAGATATGTGCGAGATTTTGGCTAACAAAAATACTAATGACTTTTTGTTGGCTGAATATATGAGAAAAAACACGAAAGGGGGTTAAAAAATGGCTACAGTTATTGACAGTTTTATGATAACTCTAGGGCTAGACCCCACGGATTTTAACAAAGGAATAGACGAAGCCGACAAAAAAACAGAAAGCTTTGCTTCAAAGCTAACGAAAAAAGGAACAGCAGCAGCCGCCGCTTTCCTTTCGTTTGGTACAATTATAGCGCAAGTAAAAAGTTTAGCCGCAGGAGCTGACGCCGTCGGTAAAGTTGCAGACCGTATAGGCGTAAGTGCGCCGGATTTATACGCATGGGGCAACGCGGCAGAACTATCAGGCGGCAGCGTCAGGGGATTGTTTAACAGCGTCGAAGGACTAAATAAACAGTTAGCCCGTATCGCTGTTACAGGTAAAAGCCGTATACTGCCATTCTTCGAGCAACTGGGCGTTGCAGTAGTAGACGACAGCGGAAAAGTCCGCAATGTATTTGACGTTTTGCGAGATTTAGCCGGAGCTGTTGAAGGTATGAGCAAGCTGGAAAGTCAAGGTATATTATCTTCATTACAACTCGACGAAGGTACGATAGGACTTTTGCAAGGTGGTAGGCAAGCGTTAGATGACCTGATAAAACGTCAAAAGGATTTAGGTTATTTCACCAAAGAAGATACTGTTATAGCTGCAAAATTTAATGACAGCATTACAGAGTTAAGCCGTTCTTTCAGATTCGTATTTCTGCCAATTCTGCGCTTTGCGGCTCCTACCTTAACGCAATTCGCCCTAGCATTAACGGATGTATTCGCATATATGCAGAAACATGGCGATATATTAACAGCGGCTTTATACGCTATTGTAGCCGTGGTTACGGGCTTATTGTTGCCGACGCTATGGAGTTTGTTTACTGCCATATTAGCGAATCCTATAACATGGGTAATAATACTTATAGCGGCGTTTATACTCGTCTTAGAAGATTTATGGGTATACGCCAACGGCGGCAAGAGTGCCTTTGAGGATTTATGGAAAATGTTAGGAACAGGTGATGAAGTCCTTGCGGCACTACAAACGGCGTGGGATTACTTGAAACAGGCAGCCCAAATAGCATGGGAGATATTGAAACAAATCCTATTATTCTGCCTAATGGGCTTTTATAAAATCGTAACAGTAATGGCGTTACTTGTTACAGCAGGCGGCGCAGCGTTCAAAGCCATTGCAGGGTTTATTAACGACTACCTGATATCCCCGCTTAAATCAGCGTGGGAATGGATAGGGAAGATTTTAGACAAAATTCCTTCATTGAGCAGCATAAAAGCTACCATTTCTGAACGGTGGGAACAAGCTAATACTCCGATACCGTCGTTGCAGGCTATTGCAGCAGGCGGCGGGGGTAGCAATACCAATCAAGAAATCAATGTAGGCAAAATTGATATCCATACCGCAGCAACGGACGCAAGCGGCATAGCTGCCGACATGGGTGGAGCAATCAGCGAGAAATCCGGGCTATTCTTTACGAATGCAAGCGGCATTAAATAAGGGGGCGTAAACATGGCTAAATTATGGAATTGGAGCGGTAAAGAATGGCAGAATTGGTTACTTGCCAACAGCGCAGGTACAGCACTAGCCACATTTACGACCTATCTAGGCAGCACTGTAAAAGCGGAAGCTAATATTACATACGATTACCTAGAACAAGGTAGCTTTGCTGCCTACAATAAAACTACTGCCCCTATGGATATCACAGTAACGCTTGCTAAAGACGGAACGCCGGGAGAAATTCAACAGGCTGTTGCAGTGTTAGAACGTCTGCGGACAACAACGGAATTAATATCATTTGTAACCCCGCTTAAAGAACACCAAAACATGACGCTAGACAAATATGACTACGCATTCAACGAGGGGCAGGCATTAACGACCCTTGTAGTAAACATTCATCTTGTCGAGATTCGGCAGCAGAAAAGCCAGTATACAAATGTTGATGTGCAGCCAATAACATCAGACGACGCCGCCAGCGCGTCAGACGCTTCAACCGTAGACAGGGGCAACACTAATCCTAGCGACGGGGACGATTCCGAAAACAGTAGTGTAGCATACGATATAAAAAAGGTTTTGGGATTGTAGGGGGATATTATGACTTATAAAACGATACCATTAAACGCTATACCTAATCAGCAATTCACGGTAACGCTTGACGGTCAAATCTGCCAAATTCGCTTATACTGGCGTTATGACAACCTATATTGTGATTTAAGCGTACAGGATGAAGTGATATGTACAGGTGCGCTGTGTGTAACTAATGAGTTTATCTTACAGCAGCCTAAATTGAATTTCAGCGGAAATCTGCTATTTGTGGACAAAGAAGGACACGGAGCGCAGCCGGACTATAAAGAGCTAGGAACACGTTTTGTCTTGTGCTTCGTGCCGGAAAGCGAGATGTAGCATGAGTTTTTCAATAAAAGCCCTTAGAGCGACTATAACGCTTCGTAGCGGGACTTTTCCGAATACGAATAGCAATACTATCATTATCGAAAACCACCGCATTAAAGCGACGATATCGAAGCCGGGCGGCGAGGACAAGAACACTTTAACCGCCAGTATATACGGATTACCTTTAAGCGTCATGGAAACAGCAAGCACGTTAGCATTTTATCCACAGCAGTCAGAGAAGAACTTTATTCGTCTTGAAGCTGGCGACGATACTGGTATAGTCGGGACAGTCTTTGAAGGTGAGTTTACACTGGCAGCCGCTAACTTTAGCGGTGCGCCGGAGATATCTTTTGATATCAAAGCAGCGGCGGGTATTTATCCTGCACTACTGGCAACGCCGCCAATCGCTGTACAAGGCACTACCGACGCCGCGAAACTGTTCGAGCAATTCGCGACAGAAGCGGGATACACCTTTATCAACGAGGGCGTTTCGGCGAGTGTCAGAAACACAACCTTTACAGGCAGCCCAATAGAAAAAATGCACAAGCTAGCAAAGCAACTAGGCATTGACTTGTATATTGACGATAGTAAAGTAGTGATAACTCCGAAAAACGGAGCGCGCAGCGGTAATGCTGTGTTGATAAAGGTAGGAACTGGTTTAATTGGCTACCCGTCTTTCACGCAGGACGGCATAGAGTTTAAATGCGAATTTGACCCTACTATCACACTAGGCGGGTTAGTAAAGCTGGAAAGCGTTGTTCCGCGAGCTACAGGCGTATGGAAAGTTACAAGCTTGACGCATAACCTAGAATGCTTTAATTCGCAAGCTGCGGGAGCGTGGGACAGCGTAGTCAAAGCCGTTTACGTACAGGAGAACTGATATGGATACTTTGAAAAAATCTCAAATAGTTTCGCCAACGGTTGAAAGCACTCGTTCACCTTTTACGGGAAATAGTCAGGGTAACGAAATGGCGTATTTTATCGAAAACTTTTTGAATGGCAGGGTAAATACGGCGTTGCCGTGCAAAGTCCAAGCTGTTTACAGCGACGGAATAAGCCCCACAGGGCGCGTTGATGTACTGCCCTTAATAGTTGCCCTAGATGCCAAAAACAACGCCATAAATCCAGCCCCGCTTTATAATTTACCCTATTGCAGAATACAGGGCGGCGCAGCGGCATTAGTTTGCGACCCTGTACCGGGTGATATTGGACTTGCGGTATTCTGTCAGCGGGACGTATCCAACGTTGTTAACGGAACACCTGAACCAGTCCAGCCCGGAAGCTTCCGAAACTTTGATATTTCAGACGGCTTTTTTATTGGTGGATTTTTAAACCAGCAGCCGACCTGCTACATTCAGATTCTACCTGACGGCAATGTTATCGTCACAGCCCCGCAGCACGTCACAGTTAACACCAGTCAGACGACCATTAACAGTAACACTACCATAAATGGCAATCTGACCGTTACAGGTAACACAACCGTGCAGCAGCGGCTTGATGTTATCGACAATGCGACAATCAAAGGTATTAGCTTTGCCGACCACGTTCACGGAAATGTTGAAAGCGGCAATAGTAATACTGGCACACCTAAATAAAGCAAAACATCAAAAATGGGTAAATTTGATATCTCAAAAAAAGAGATAGCAAAAAACGCTGTTTTTGACATTTAAACTACATAAATAATTTAGCGATAAAATACCGTATTTTACCGCATTTATACCAGCAAATTTAGCATACAAACTAAGAGAGGTTTTGAAATGGAAAACGGGAAAATTAAGTGCAATCTATGCAATGAAGAATATTCAGCGGACGCCTGCAAAAGCTTTACTTACGGGCGGCTTGACGTAAATATTTGCCCAACCTGTCTAGTTTGGTCAAGTCACGAATGGGCAGTTATGGCGAGAAAAACGCTGCGACAAAAGAAAAGTAGGCGTTGATATGGAAGCGATATTTATGGGTGCGATAACGTGGGCTATCATTGGTATTTGCTATATGATTTATTCTGAATTTTAAGGAAGTGATAAAATGTTTAATAGAAGATTACTTCAAGCCACATCAGGGGGGGGATATTCCTATTCCCGTTGATGTTCCTACCGCTTGTTTTGTTCCGTCACGAAATCAATATAACGCTCAAAATCAAGTGGAATATATGCCGACATTTACCATTCCCAAAAACGTGACACGTCTGGGCTTGTACTGGCACCCAGTACAAACGGCCTATGCAGACGACTGTAAGCTGTGGCGTCAAGTTGTCACGGTATCCGAGGGCCAGCGGTACAGGGTAGATTACTTCAACTGGTCAACCAACGCTACCAGCGCAACGGGTACACTACGTCTGACCAATGTCGACAACGGCCGGACGCTTGACACCACAGGAAGTATTATAGCGTTCAATAACTACATCTGGCAGCAGACGATGAAGGTGGGCGTGTTCTTCTTCCCCTGCAAGATACTTTATTGCGGATATAACAGTGAAATAGAAAAATTACCAGTAACGGCAAGTATCGCATAACAGGAGGCAAAGATGTTCAACAGGCGTTTATTAATAGATTCGGGGGGGGAAGGAGCAAACTTATTCTGTGCTTGAAATCCATGTAGACACGCCCGACGGCGGTCACGTTCGGTTAGCAAGAGTGGAGCTGACTTACAACGGTGAAAGCAATTTAGCTAATACTGATAATAAAGGAATAGCCGTTTTCTATGGAGTGCCGACAGGAACAGAAATATCTTATACGATAACGGCGGCAGGATATAATGCGGCTACAGGGAAATGGATTATTTCCACCGACGTCGAATATGAAACAGAGTATGTTGTTTTATCCCCCCTCGTTAACTATGATTTTAAATTAACTATAGGGCAAAACTACGACGTCGAAATGGGTTTTTATCAATCGGGATTTTTTAAAAATGATTTTGGCGGGATAAGCCCGGCTCAATTTATGCAGCACACAATAGAAAAAGTTGGAATAGACGCGATAATGGATACAATGACAGGTATGTATACGGCAAACACGTTAACAGTAGAGTTAACAGGAGATACCCGGAGTTCTATAAGTCAAATAACAATCTATGTGGCTGATTCTATGTATACGCTTAATAACGTTATTTATAATGGTGGTGTTACCTATTATTCCTTCGAAATGCTTGAGGATACTACGGTAATAGATTACTTTGACAGAAGGAACGGGCAAACAGTAGATATTCAATTAATAGACCAATAAAAAAGGTGGTACGAATATGTTTAATAGACGTTTACTAGTATATCCGGGGGGGACATCTGAACCCCCGCTGCCAACAAAGGAAACTGTATTGTGGAAGGGTAGCACTGAAAATGCTTTTACTATCACTATCCCGCCAGGTGTGAAAGTTTTAAAAATCACAACAGAAAATACCTATGTAAATAAGTTTGTTGACCCTAATCTGCCTAGATATATTGGTGTAACAGGCGGCAAAACTTATAATATGCGTTGGACTACTGTAGAAGAAGGAAGTATACCCGAACCTGAATATTGGGAGGTACTAGTATACAGGTATAATAGTTCTTCTGATTTTAAGCAATGGGTAAGGTCAGCTGCAGGGGATGCAGTAGAGGGTACAATTACTACGAATATTCAGATTATAATGTCCTACTCTGCAAGCATAAACGGCGTAACTCCAAACGTTTTAGATTATTAAGAAAAAAACAAAGTGAAGTGAATTGACATGAATAAAGCAGAAAAGGCGAAAGCCTACCGTGAGGAATTGAAAGCGGAAGGATACTGCCCAAGATGTTATAAGCGTAAAGCTGTAGCAGGCAAGCTGCATTGTAAAGAGTGCGAAAAGTATTATTATGCCTACTATCACGCACACAAGGCGCAGCGGCTTGAATATGCAAAGCAGCGGCGGGAAAAACTCAAAGCTGCCGGGCTATGCACTCAATGCGGGAAAAGGCAGCAGGAAAAAGGGCTTCTGTGCATAGAATGTTATAAAAAACTACCCCATTAATACCAGTAAGCAGGGCGTTTGCCCTACTTTTTTTATTTTGCGATTTTTCAAAAAAAGACTTGACAACAGGATGAAGGGGGGCTACAATATAAGCAAGAGGTAAGGAAAAACAAAAATAAAGGGAGCGATACCATGACTAAACCATTAATGAAGTATGTACCCCAAAAATATTACAGCAGCATTCGAGATTTTTATAAAGATAGTGAAGGTTACTGGTTATGTCTGAAAGCTGACGGCGATTATATTTTTGAAAACTATTTTAGTGAACATACAATTCACGAAAACACAATTAACGAAGTAATGACGGCGTTCAGAAAAAGTATCGTAAGGAAGTGCAGAAGATGAAAACATTAAAAAACATAAAAGTTGGCGATAAAATATTTGTACTTTTTGATAATACTATTCTAGCTGAACCGTCAGAAATTAAAATATTGACCGTCGAGAAAAAGGGGAGAAAGTTTATTTATTCAGGGCATTATAAATTTAATATAGAATATGGCAATAATGTTAGTAATATTACCGTTAGAAATTTAACCGCATTCGCAACGTTTGAAGAAGCAGAAGAAAAGTCGAAAACAAATAGATACGGAATCAAAAAGGAGTGATAAAGTGAAGTTTGAAAAACCAACACTGAAAGAATGGAACGCTGCCGAGAAATTAGCTGACCCGGTAGCGTTTAAAACATGGGTCAGAAGGCTGGTACGCAGGGACAAGAGATATTTAAAAGAAGTTGCAGCAGAAATGAATATCAATGAAACAGGATTGCACGACCGTTTTAAAAGAGGTTTTGTCAACATTAACGATTTAATAAAGCTGCTGGATAGCCTAGATATGGATTTAATCATCAGAGATAGAAGGTATAACAGATGAAAAACTTGAAAGCGTACAAAGTTATGTGACACATCAAAGGAGTTGAAGTTGTGAGTTTTTATTATATTGAAATCGAAACAAAAGGGTATTACATGGGCGAAATAGTTAAACAAAACAGCAAGCTTAAACCGCGGTGTTGCTTATTGATAGGAAAATGTTGTAAATATAGCAGTGATATAGAAGCTGCAAAAGCAGCCGAGGAAATAATCACGAAATGCCGAATACCAAAAGACTATATATCGATCAGAAAAGTTATTGACCAAACATCTAGCGGCAATAATTTTAAATCTTTTTTTGATAACCAATTTAAACAATCCTACCGAGAGCAGATAAAAGCAGAGAACAGAGCTTTAAAAATAATTCAAAACATTAATCAAATAAGAAGCATAACTAACGTTACCGAAACGCGAAACTTGAAAAATAACGTGATAAAAGTTATTATTAGATTAACGAATGGTGAAAAAATCATCGTAGATAATCCGAGCAAACTTTTGCAAAACAAAATAAATGAAATATTTAAAGGTGATAACATGGAAAATTCTAATCAGATTGAAGCCCCGGTAAAATTCGGAATTTTAGAAGAAGAAAAAGTTTCCCGCAAATTTTACCCCGTAAAAAATGCCCCTGCCGATACAGTGCTGCCGAAAAGGAAAACAGCAAAAAGCGCAGGTTATGACTTCGTGCTACCCTGTGATGTGCGCTTAAATCCCCACAGCATATCGGCTATTATTCCAACAAACGTTAAAGCGTTTATGCCTGATGATGAAGTGTTAATGCTATATATTCGCAGCTCAATAGGCATTAAACATCATGTAACACTAGCGAATGGGACAGGAATTATTGACGCCGATTATTTTTCCAATCCCGACAACGACGGCAATATAGGCATTTGCCTGCAAAATAACAGTAATGAAATCGTGAGTTTTAAAAAAGGCGAACGGATTATGCAAGGTATTTTTGTAAAATATGCCGTATGCGATAGCGACGATACAAACGAAGTGCGCAAGGGCGGTTTTGGGTCAACAGGAAAAGAATGACGCACATATTTGCCTTATAATCGCTTCAAAATACTTTTAGGACAATTACTATATACAAGCAAAAATAAAACGCTGTAACCTAAACAGCGTTCAAGAGAGGGGGTATATCATGGATAAGTTTTTTAGTGTTCTAAAAGAAAACGGCTTAATTATGAATTTCGTCTTTTTCTGCGTTGTTTTTTTAATTATCGGCGCAGAATTGGGGCAAATGACGAAGTAAAAAAACACCCTGCTAAAAAGCAGGGTGTTTTTTTGTTTAAAAAGAATTGTGAGAAGGGGCAGCTTCTGCATATTTAATTATAGCAACAAGGCGTAAAAGAAGCAACCTTTTATGATTGCTTCTTTTATTTTAATTCAACCGGAGAGCTGACGTCACATAAATATTATAGCATAAAAACAGAAAAAGCAAAGCGTTAACTTTGCTTTTGTCTGCTGCTTTTTAACTTGTTTTGCGTCACATGATAAAAAGGCGGTTTAATTTTGTACCATATTTATTATAGCGCATATATGGTATAATGTAAACAAAAATAAAAAAGCCCCGCAGGGCTTTTTTACTACCAGCTTTATCGTTGGGGAGATAAACCTGATATGTACCGGATTTATTCTATCATATAAAACAGAAAAACGCAAATGTGCGTTGCATTTGCGCTTCTGTGACCCTTTTAGTTACCAGCAATCACCGCTGACTGTGAATGTCTACATTATAGCAGCCGGACGCAAAAAAAGCAACCGTTGCCGATTGCTAATTTTGCAGAGGTTTTGTCGAATGAAAAAATATAAGGGCTATGACTATGCTACACTAAAATTATAACATAGTTAAATAAAAAATAAAAGGAGGCTTACTCATGGCGCAATTAAGCATTTATAACGGCAGTGTTACATCCGGCGGAACAGACGGAACACTAATCACCACAGGCGATATTTTGAAGTACACAGGGGAAAAGGGCGAGCTTAGAACAATAGTTCCCTATGCGCTGCGTGCTGCTTTAACGACCAATGTTTATAACGTTTCGCTTTCTGTTATCGGCAGTAATCCTGAATGGTTACAGATATCGAAAGACGGTAGCACGTGGGGTCAAAAGTTAGAATTTGCGAATATCGGCGATACAAATACATTATTTTATGTGCGCTCAAATATTCCGGAAGGTGCAGAATTCGGACAAACCGTATTAAATAGATTTTTGCTGAAATATGTTGAAACAGTATTAACAGAGGGGTAGGTTTTTTATGGAACTGAATTTATCACCACTAGAAGCAATGATTGTTGCTATCAATAAAAAAGAAGTGCGGGAAAGACCCAGCAACGAGATAAAAAAAGATTTAGAGGAGCTTATAAAAAAATGATTATAATAAAATGCGAGGATGAACTGTTGATGTTGAGCGGGAACGCTTATATTAAGGCTATCAAACTAGATGTTCCCGACAATGATAAAGAATTAACAGGCAAGCTAGATATATACTGCCAAGAATTTAGAAAAACGGCGTTAAGTATAACTTATGACAAAAAAGTCGTAGAAAAGCTGTTAAATGAATGTATGACAGCGATAGAAGCAGAAATGTCTTGCGCGCCTGACTGCAACACCAATATATTTATTGATTTAAAAAACATTATTGATTGTGCGATAAAAAAGGTAGAAAGAGGGCTAGAAAATGATTAGATTCTATATAGACGGGACAACAGGGCAAAAAGACGGTACAGAAGTTACATCAATAAATCCTATCACAGCTACAGGGCTTTTCCCGTCGGGTAGCACGGCAGCAAGCAAAAGCGTTAAGGTATATATCAGAGCAGACGCGGGAGAAAGTTATAGACAGGTTTTAGTTGGAGTTAATGCCGATAAATTTACTAAATGCCGTATAACTTCATTCAACAACTCAACTACGCAAACGATAGGTTTAACAGGGGGGTATTTTGAAACCGTATTAAAAACAGTTTCGGATGTCAATCAAGAATTAACCTTTACTTTTTACGCAACAGCAAGTGACGGGGCTACGGTAGATACTTCAATAAAAATTTATGCCTATGTTATAGATTTAATTCATAGTATAGAATAGAAAGGAAGTGTAAAAAATGGCAAATCATTTACACTGGTACACTGGTGGCACTATAGGAGCAGCGGACGGTGAAGAAGTCGACATAAGCAGTCCTTTTAGTTTAGGCACTGTAAATACATTTACAGATATCATCTCGTACCCAACCTCAACAGTAGGTGTTGCGAATTTTTGCCCTTTAATCGGATTCCCGTTATATTTAAGAACAGAGGCAGGCTTTGAAATATCTAGCGGAACATTAACAGCGGGGTATCAGTCCAGTACGATTATTATATCCGCGATAGGAACACAGCAAAGCCAAGTTAGACCAGTATTGTTTCAAGATAAAACAGCACTCTTGCAGGCTTTAGACGGAAGTAATATATACGCTGCGATATCGCCAAACAATCCTCTTGCTATAAATTCTACAAATAAAATAACCTCTGTAAATAGCTGTTTGTTTTTTATTGTAGCAATAAAGCCCGGCGCACAAGTAGGCGATTTATACCCGCAGAATTTATTAAATTTTAGCTTTACTGAAACGGAGTTGACAAGCTAATGTTTAACCGCAGATTATTGATTGCAAATTCGGGGGGGACATACCCGCTGTAGTAACTATAAATTTTTATCTGAAATGCCTTGATTATCAGCCGGGTGTTATAGACCTGCCTGTAACCTTTAAGATATCAGATTTTAAAACAGAAGAACAAACTTACTATGCAAAAGTAAATTCTACCGTTGGCGTTCCTGTGAATTTGTATGCGGAAACGGTATATGAAATAACAGTGCAAGATGATAGGTTTTTGCCAATATTAGAAGATACTGTTTTTCATGCGAATGTAGATTACTTAATATCACTTGATTTAATTTAAATATCAAAAGTTAAGGTGTGATAAAATGGATATAGATAGAATTTGCTGCCGCTGCAATAAGCCTTTGCTTACTGGTTACTACTACTTTAATAACAAATTCGGTATATGTATAGATTGCATTACTAAATTATCCGTTTTAGAAATCCGAAACGAAAACCAGTTACATATCAAAGAGGTTGAAGCTGCGCTAAAAAAGGGGAATTGCTAAAATGATACATCAATGTACTTCATGCGGTAAGATAAAGCCTATTGAGTGGGCTTTTGAAATGCCCGCATATCATAAGACTTATTATATATGCAAAGAATGCTTGCCTAAAATATACGAAAGAATGAATAAGAAGTCACAAAAAAACTCTAAAACACAAGAAACCAGTTATTTTAGAAAAAGTTAGGGGGTGTAAACATGGCAGAAGTTGTTGAATTAAAAGCGTTTGTTACTGCAAGCCCAAACGAAGCAGATTTTTCGTCAGCAGCGACTAAAAGAGAATGGGAAGCATATCCGACTATTAAAGGTTATGTTACGTCTAAATCTGATGAAAGCAGCTATATCAAAGGCGAAACAATGCGCGTTGTGGGAGTTAACTTACAATCTATAACGCAGATATACACGTTTGAACCACTTACAGGCTCAATAGATATTGATAATACGTATCAGATTGAAGTTAAAGCTAAAGATAAACCGAAACCGCCAAAGCCGCCCAATATCCAAGAACCTATTTACGTCACAGGTAAATATGGAATTGAAATGAACCCGTATTTTACGCCCGGCGATATAGGGCGTACGCTATACCTTAATGACAAGTGGGATATATTTAGTGACGCAAGCGGACAGATAGCGTTAGTATCCGGCGCATATGCTATAGCACAGAATGCGGCGAACGCAGTCAGGCTGTTCAAAAACGACGCTTATTTAGCACAAACGCGCGGGATTCCACATTTTGAAATCGAGCTGGGCAAAGCCCCTGCGATTGCCGCCCCTATCCTGCGAACTCGCATACGTGAAACCGTTCTGAATGTGAACGGAGTAACAGGAGCAGAAGTTGACTTAACATTTGATGAAAGCGGGCGTGTCATGGGCGGTGAAGTGCAAGCGACAGTATTGGAAAGCGAAAACGTTCAAATTGATTTTTAAGGAGCGAAAACATGACTTACATTTTTTATCTAATATTAGATATCATGTTTACATTGATATGCTATGTAACTAATCCAGTTGTAATATTATTCTCAAACGAACACGGAGAACTTCCATATCCTCTGCGCTGGTGGCAGACTTACGATAATTGTATCGACATACCGCATACAATTAACAGCGGCGTTCCAAAGCTGTTTAGATATGACTTTGACAAGCATTATAAATACACCCCTGAATTCAAAAATAAATACGCCATGAAGCCGGGATACGTAGAGATATTAGACCCGAATTTTACCGTATGGGAAAAAATTCAGCGTTATTTTTGCCGTAACGTTTGGCTTTATAGAAACACTGCTTATGGCTTTTCTTATGAAGTTTGCGGACGTTACGTATTCGCCGATAAGGTAAAAACATACGTTGACTATAACTATGCTAAAAACGACAAATGCTATATCGCTGTCGTTAACGATAATCGAATATTTTTAAATAAAACATGGAGCATATTTTACACAAAAAAATATTGCAAATGGTTTTATCTGCGAATTTATTTAGGCTGGAAATTCAAGGGGACTGCGGGGCAATCTATGATTGCTTTTCATATCAATCCATTTAGATTAAATGATTAAGGGGGATTTATAATGATAACATTTAACCCGGATACGGGGCTTGTATCAAGCGGAACGGCGGCGATACGGGCTAACCTTGTAACTCAATGGCAAAAAGCGTTTGCGACAGACCCCGATAAGCCATTGCTTGACACAGCCCCCGAAACACCAGCGGGGCAGCTCATTGACGGACAGGCTGTATTAATTAACAGGAAAGATAGCGAGATTCTTTATCTTGCGAACATGTTTAATCCCAAAACCGCGCTTGGAATATGGCAGGACGCACTAGCAGGCATTTACTTCATTGAACGCCATATAGCCATAGCAACCCTTGTTACGGGCAACATCAAAGGCGCATACGGCACAGTTATACCCTATGGAGCTATAGTCCAAGACCAAAAGGGATACACATATACGAACGTCACAGTAACGACCATAGGAGAGGACGGAACAGCTACAGCTATTTTCCGCTGTAGCCAGCGTGGGGCTATTGAAATAGGCGTAGGGCAGCTTACGAAGATAGTTACCGTTGTTCCCGGCTGGGACAGCATAACAAATCTAGCCGCAGGCGTCACCGGACGAAACAGCGAAACGCAGGCAGAATTTGAGCAGCGCAGACGTGCCAGCGTAGCACAGAACGCCCACGGCATAGCGTCGGCGGTTGAGGGCGCACTAGCTAACCTTTCCGACGTAGTAGCCGTATCGGTTTTAGAAAACCGCGGTGACACGGACAAAGTGCTTTACGGCGTCACACTGCCCCCGCATAGCATTTACTGTAGCGTCTATGGCGGGAACATAGAGAGTATAGCCAAAACGATTCACGAAAAAATTGACGGCGGCTGTGGAATTTCGGGAAACACAAAAATCGCTTATGTAGATGAAAAAGGCAATGAATTCGTTTACTACATTGAGATACCGACAACAACAACATTCGCGCTGTCTGTAAAGATAAGGAAAACTTCGACGCTTCCAACCAATTATGAAGAACAAATCAAAAAAGTTGTTCTGCAAAACTTCAACGGCGAACTAAATAAATACGGACGCGCGAAAATGGCACAGACGATTTACGCAAGCCGCTTCTACGCCGATATAGTTGACGTTGGAGTAGATAATCTCGAAAATATTGAGATATCATACCCTAGCGGGTCAGAATGGACTGATAGCGTTGATATTCCAGCTAATCAAATACCAGTAATGAGCGAAAGCAATATCACGATTACTATACTAGAGTAAGGGGGCGTAAAAATGGACTTTAGAGGGCAAGAAGATGTGCGCGAGTGCGACAATATACGTGTTGAACTACAACCGTATATCCAAAGTCAATACGGTAGCAGCACAACTATTTATCAGATTTTAGATGATTTTCGCTCAAACATTAATCCTAGCAAAGATATGCTGGTCTTTTATGACAACATATTTAACATAGCCACAGCTAACGGCGTAGGGCTGGACGTTTGGGGCGAAATCCTTGTTATAGGCAGGACTATAACAGACCCTATTAACGGGAAAAAATTCACGTTAGAAGATGATGAATACCGCTCACTGCTTTACTATAAAGCTTTAGCTAACATCACCGACGCAAGCCTTGCAACGCTTAACTATATGCTGAACAAGCTTTTCCCGGAGCTGGGCGGCGTTGTATTCAACGTTATCGACGAAAAGCAAAGAGAGGACGGGACGTTTTACAATAACTATCCCATGCACGTTCGCTTCGTATTCACAATGTATTTAACAGATGTTCAGCTTGCCGTATTTAGGATAGGCGCGAATTTAATAGTAGGCGCAGGCGTAGGCTGGTCGCTGGTAATGATTGATACCGATAATACGTTTGGTTTTAACGGCAGCCTGCTTCAACCATTCGATAATGGCGTCTTTGACCCGTACCCCAATCTATAGAATAAAGAAAAAAGGAAGTGTTAAAATGGCTATACCAGTAGTTCAAGAACCATTGTATTTATTTGAAAGACCCTTTGCAAACGAAGGGACAAAAAACATCATTCCGGCAACGAATAACGAAACAACGGGATTAGCGTCACAGACGAACGGCTTCCCTGCTATAACGCAAGTCCCAATTAAGGCAGGAGGCATAGCCCCGACACGGGCGGACTTTAACGGTATTCTTTATATGTTATCTGCTTTTGCCTACTGGCAGCAAAGCGGCGGTTTAATGACTTACAAGACGACTTTACAGTATTCTGCAAATTGCCTAGTAAATCACAACAACAAGCTTTATATGTGCATTCTTGCTAACGGCGTAGATACGGCGGCAGGGCTAAAAACTCCGGGCGTTGATACAACATACTGGCAAGAGCTTTTGCCATATATAGGCGGTATCACACCTGAACAAGTACAAGATAAAATAGACGTATCCATTGGAGAGATACCCAAACCTGTGGCAACACATTTCGGCAGTTATTCAAGTGTTTCAGCAAGTGGCACTGCAACTACAGACGGAATTATAACTGCAAAAAGTTATTCGAATACTAGGATTAGTGGCTATGTAAACGGTTTAGAAGTAATGTATACCGCAGGTAGAAGTAAATACGGACAAGGAAACTGTTCAATATCTTTTCCAGTACCAAAAGGTGCTACCTATTTAGTGAGTGGCGCGGAGTATGTGCGCTGGCTACCATTAATAAGCGATTAACAAAGGGGTGAAAAAATGGATATTAACAATATAGTCAACTCAACCCGTACGAGAAATGCGAGGTTACTTGATGATATAAATAACAAGATATTAAACAGAGAATACTATAAATTCAAATATCTGCCATTTGAGGGCGCACTGCCCGGGTTATACTTCCAGCAACAAACAGAGGACGCTATTAATGATATAGGCAACGTGGCATATGCTACAGAAAAAGTTGCAGATGAAGCCCTGCAAGTTGCACAGCAGGCTTATAATATTGCACTAGCTGCACTGGAAACGGCGAACAATGCACTTGCCGCCGCTCAAACGGCGCAACAAACCGCTAATACTGCTTTGAACATTGCAAACAATGCTTTAAGCGTTGGAACTGCAGCAGCTACAGCAGCAGCAGCAGCGCAAAACAGAGCAGATGAAGCATACGATTTAGCCGACGCTGCGCAAAAAGCCGCCGACGCTGCGCAAAATACTGCTGACGCTGCACAAGAAGCCGCTAACAATGCAGCTAATAATGCTACAAATGCGTTAACAAAAGCAGAGGACGCATTGACAAAAATTGAGCAGTTAAGCGTGTTAAACTACTACAACAACTTGACAGAAGCGACAGATGTAAACACATTAGTTGATGTTCACCGCTGGTATTTACAAGCTTCTAATAATCCTAACGCGCCCGAAACAAACTCGGGTTTTTTAAACGTTGATAACGACTATAATGACAGTGTATGTAAACAGCTATGGGTGAGCGAAACGACAGGAGCGATTTATAATCGTTTCGGGCAAATTGTAGAAAACAGTGACCCGGCTACTGTTAGTAGTTGGTCAGAGTGGTATAAGCTGGCTACAAAAGCAGATATTGACGGAACTACGACAGACTTAACCGAAAAAATAACTACTGTGGCGAATAACCTTGCTACACATGAAGCTGACGTCAATAACCCGCACAAAGTAACCGCGGAACAACTCGGATTAACAACGGTATATCAATATAAAGGCAGCGTTGCTACCTACGCCGATTTACCGACTACAGGGCAGAAAGTAGGCGACGTGTGGAACGTTGAAACGGCAGACCCCGACCACGGTATTAAAGCAGGGGACAATGTAGCATGGGACGGCGCACAATGGGATATTCTAGGCGGTAACCATGATTTAAGTGGATACGCTCAATTAAATTTAGCTAATACCTTTACCGCTTTTAATACTTTCAGAGCAAACATTGCTGTATCAAATGGTACTGCGGTAGGTAGTCAAGGCACTATCAATTTCGGGATTAAACCAGCGGATAAGACAACTCAAGCATCTATTACTGCACTAACTTCAGGAAGTATGTACTATACTTCCACAGAAGGAACAGGTCATTTATTCAGGGTAGGTTCATCCAATGATGTTTGTTCAATTAATGGTGGTAGAGATTCATTTCTTCTTAAAGCATTTCATACTTCTATTGTAACTTATACACCTACTGCGGGTGCTAAATTTCTTGGTAATGCAAACACAGCTACGAAACTAGAAACCGCCCGCACAATAAACGGCGTAGCATTTGACGGAACGAAAGATATTACCATTGAGGCAGGCGGGGGCGGCGGTGATGTTACCGCCGCAGGAAATAACAACTTTACAGGAACGAACACATTTAATAAACCTATAATAGTGAGGGACGGCGCACTTGCGGGCATTGGTGGAACTATCACATTAGGCACGAAGCCTAATAGCGCAACAACGCAAGCAAAGATAAACTCCACTACCACGGGAGCAATGTATTATACAGCTACAGAAGGACTGGCACACTTCTTTAATGTTGGTACAACAGAAGTTGCCAACATTGGCGGCACTGCAACCACGGCAACGCTTGACTTTTTAGCTAACCGTATTCTAAAGTATAGTACTTCAAGTGGTTTAAGAGTAGGTGGCGGCGGTACAAGCAAAATCATAGGTTTTTACCCCGAGGCAGCCGATAACACGGCAGGTATGCGGCTTTCAAATCAAGCAGAAGCTATCAGCACAGATTACAGCGTTTTTTCCTTGCAGAATAACCCTAATATCAACTACGCCAACAATGCAGCCTTACAGGTTGGCAGCTTTAAGTTTTTGGAAATTGACAAAACAACTAAAGACCTAGCTATCATGGCAGAAACGGGGGGAAAAATAACGCTGACAGCGAATGCCCAAGGCGATAATACCGCCACATTCGACATAGCAGGCAATCTTTCTATAGCGCAGGGGCTAACTGTTGGCTCAACCACTAACACCGGAATAAGTAACGGCGTTATTCGAGCTGGGAACAATGAAAACTGTTTGTATTTCTGCGGAACTGCGGAAAATACATATTACTCGACGCCTAATACTGGTAATACTATAAGTTATCAAGCATCCGCAAACTGTTATCTGATTAACTGTTCTAGAAATAAGCCGGCAAGTTTAAAGATGAATTTTTCAGGTATGAACTTCAAAGCGACGGTTGGAAGTGTGCCGTACATGTGCAAGACATTAACATTTTGGTTAGCTGTCGGGGCTACTGTTCCGGCGGTAACTTGGACGTTCCCGTCGGGTAGCGCAGTCTACTACCCTAAAGGTGTTGCGCCGACATTAACGGCTAATGCGAATAATATCATTAATGTTATAGCCATAGTTGATGATACGGACAGCTTTTCAATTCAGGTATGCGACACAGTAGTCCTGCCGTATAGCGGTTAAGAAAGGGGTTTGAAAATGGATAAAAAAACAGTATATAGATACCAAGGGACTGACTACACCAGCATTAACGCGTTGCGGCGAGCTATGCCGAATGTATCACTTCCAAACACATTGACAGATGAACAGTGTAGCGCGTTAAATATATTAAAATTAGAATTAAATTACAGTACGGATGAAGCCCGAGCTATACGCATTAGCCAGTTATATCAAGAATATCAGTCCGAATTAGTAGTCCCCACAAAGTACGAAGTCAACGGTAAGACTTACTACATTGACCGGGACACGGACAACATTATTAAATTTAATTCGGCGCATGAAGTTGCAAAAATGAAAGGCGATAACCTTTTTAGGGCGAAAAATGAAGCGGGAGAATATGAGCTAGTAACGTTAACGGTAGGCGACTTTGAAAGTATCTTATTAAAATCAGCCTTGCTGCAACAAGCAGCATACAAACGCTTCAAGCAAGCACGGGACGCGGTAAACAAATATAAACGTGCAGACAAGATTTTTTCAGTTGAATTTTAAAAAAGTGTGTTATAATTTTAAAAACTTAATTAATCACAGAATAATCGCTACAGTTTACCAAGCTGACAGTCTTTCTGTTTTTGAATTTATTTTTCCTAACTTATAACCAAAAAGCAGAAAAGCAAAAAAGCAGGGCTTTTGCCCTGTTTTTTTATTTTGCAATTTTTTAAAAAAATACTTGACAACAGGACAAAGGGGGGCTATAATATAGACAAGAGGTAATGCAAGATAGTAACGCTGTTGTAAAAAAGATATACTGCATTGTTATAAATGGCAAGATACAAGAAAAGTTAGATTTTGATAGCATGGAAATAGCAAAAGACTACATAAAACTTTTTAGTTTGAAATACCGCCAAGAAAACACGATTGCTATTCGTGAAATATACCGAATAACTACAGATATCATTATAAGAGAGGTTTACCAGAATGTGGATTAAAGATAAAGTAAATGACTGTTATAAAATGTCACATAGCCATTTAATCACGATAGAAAAAGAAAATCGAAACTACACCTTATATTTTCGAGATAAAAGAATAAAAACTTTTCCGACGCTGGCAAAAGCAAAGCAATACGGGGATTTTTTCCAACTAGATACACATACCCGGTATGCGATTTATTTAATTCATAATTTCGGAAATTGCACAGGTAACAATTTAGGCTACTACACTGGAACAATAGGACTTCAAGGCGATATATATGTACCGGGACACGTTCCAACAATCAATGGAGAAGTTAAGCTTTATAAAACGTTTGCAAGGGCGAAACAAGGCGCACAGGCGATATATAACAAGTGCGGCTATGTGCAAAAATTTGAAATTCATACAATAGAAATTCGTGCCAACGATAAAAAGGAAATAGTAACAGTAAGGGGACTGCCATAAAGGAGTGAAAAAATATGACAAATATAAAATATAGCAAGAGATTTAAGTTAAGAAATGGGGAAAGAGTAGATTTTTGCCCTGAATGTGAGTATCACATCACGGACACTGTGAATAACAGCGATTCTGTTTACTGCCCAAAATGTGGGCAGCAGATACAGCTTTTTAAGCCCGCATTATGTTCAGAAGATTGCGAATTTTTAATAAGACAAAAGCTTACAGGTAAACTTTTTTGTAAGGCGTTTAAAGACGGCGAAAAAGAATTGCGGAGAGATATTGAAGGTAACCCCATAATGATTAACGGCTGCGCCGGGGAGATATGATGAAAGAAGAAATAATTATTTAATAAATGGACGGTGAGTATATTATGCGATTAATAGACGCTGATAAGGCGAAAGCTGAATTATTAAGAATAGATAGAGATATACACGATTGCTGTGGGTTTTATGACGGTCTTAAAGCTGGTTATCAAAGTGCTGCTGATAGGCTTGATACAATTCCTACAGCGGAAAAAGAATGTGATAAAGGACATTGGATAGACATTACTTTTGACGCGAGTATGTGCAGCGTTTGCCAAACTACACAAGAATACGAAACTAAATACTGCCCGGAGTGCGGGGCTAAAATGGACGGTGATAATAATGGTAAGTAAATATATTCAATATTTTTTAAATGAAAACAATTTAGAATTAGGCGAAGAATTTACACTTGTATATAAAAACGGTAGCGCAGTATATAAAGACGAAAAAACGTTTTTCTTTAAAACCGCTCCTGTTGGAACAAATGACATTTTAATATGTAAACAGGATGTAAAGTTTTACTCTACTGCCGTATTACTGAATTTATTGACTGGCTTATATTATGTCCAAAAAAAACCGTGGCAGCCCGAAATAGGCGACGTATATTGTTACGTCGCGGTTGACGAAGGAAAGAATAAAGGTGTTATCCATAGCGAAACATTGTTTAATAAAAATGACATAAAGTTTTTACTTTTAAAAAAAGCGGGAAAATATTATAAATCGTATTTTGAAGCAGAAAAACATTTAAAACAGGACTATGAGTATTTAACAGGAGAATAAATTTGAAACGGATTTAAATGTATAGGAGATGAAAAAGAATGAACCTAAAAGCTTATGCGTGGGACGACGAAGATTACGGTGGAAGTTATGTAGTTTGGGCTACCACACCGGGAAAAGCTAAAGCGTTGCTTGCTTCCGAACATGATAGAGAATTTACAGAAATACGGGTTTATCGTGTTCCGTGGGCTGACCAATATAGGAGTATGTATGATATACCAGCAGAAGAATTTCTTAAAAACGGTTGGTATCTTTATTGCGCAAAATGCGGGACACGCGTTTATGACGACACCGCAGTCTTAACAGAAACAAATGTATTTTGTACCGAGTGTGCGAAAGATTGTAACGAGGTAAAAAAATGAAAAAACAATATATGACTTTAGAAGAATATGCAGCGACATTGAAAGTCGGTGATGAAGTTACTATAGAATATTATTCAATTAGTGGCGATAGACAGACAAAAGAAAAAAATTTTAAAAATAACCAAAAGCGGAACTATTTATGTAAGAAGTACAGATTACAAGGACGCCATAAGATTTAGAAAAAATGGACAATGGATAGACAACTTGGGCTATCAGGGTGGAATATTTAGTGGATACAGATTGAAAAATCCACATCAAAAGCCATTTGACTTTACACAGGTAAAAGTATAGGAGTGATAAAATGAGAAAATATATATCAATATTCGACCCAAGCCACGAGAAATTGATAGAATTCATCAACAGATACTATGCGCGCCGCGGTTGGCGAATCATCAGCATAGTAAAAGGTAATGGTGACTTTTGGGCAACATTGGAATTGGAAACGGAGAAAAACAATGACTAAAGAAGAACTAATGAGTGCTATAACGGGCTTGCCTGCTGAAACACAAATTTATAAAATAAACGACTATGCAGACCTTGACCACTCGGACGGCTGCCCTTTGCTTGGCGTTATAGTCGTTAACGAGCCTGACAGTGAACCTATTATTTATTTGAGGTAAAAATGAAAACAGAACGAATACAGCAGTTTAAAAAAGCCTTTACCCTCTACCGTCGCGGGGGATATAGCCTTGCTTACAGGTGGAAGTTATATTTTATCCGCGACGTTCGGAAGAAAAAACTTCCTAACAATTTTGAAAAATAAGGAAATAGTTAGAACTATGATAAAAAAAGAACGTGAACGACAAATAAAAAAGGCTTATATATTCTATAGGCGGCGGGTTAAAACTTTGCTTGCTACTGGGCGATATCTTTTAACTATAGACTATAGAAAAAAGGATATAAACAATGAAAAGTGATATAGTATTAAGAATCGAAAAGGCGTTAAAAGAATATACCCCGTCAAAGATTGACGGGGTTAGAATTGCTACAGCACGCGGAATATTAACCGCGTATGAAATAGCCGTTTTAAACGGATTGAGTGAAGCTGGGAAGGTAGATTGTATAAAAGTTTGTGAAAGCTTTATGCTGCCGCCTATAACCTGCGGGATAACTAATCCGGAAGAACATTATATTACTTGTGAAAAAAAGAACTACAGGGGCGATGTTATAAAGACCTTTAAGGCTTTTGATTTACCTACCGAATTAATTACTATGTGCTTCGAGATAAAAAGCACTGTAAGCGATTTTAAAAGCCCTAACGGGCATAACTTGGTGGGTGATGTTAACTACTACGTTGTGCCGTCAGACACGTTCAAGCAGCTTGAAAAGCTGGGGCTAGTCGACGAAGTGCCGCCACATATCGGCTTTATCACTGCACACGAAGGACGCTACAGTAAATTAAGGCTGATTACAAAAAAGGCAGCAACGAAGGTTACACCTGCTGTTGATAAATATATGCTGGCATGGTCAGCAGTGAAAGGGCGGTATATAAATAGCAGCGTCAGCAATAAGAAAGTAAATTCGGCGGCAATAGTAGAATGTAAAGGTTTTAAAGTGCGAGAACGTCAAATTTAAGTTATAAGCCGTTTAAATCATCAACACAAGGAAACATAAGCAAGATAAAATTAAAAGCCCCTAGCGTCGATTGTGTGACACGCTAGGGGCTTTTTCTTAACCGTTATTCACGCAATCGGGACATTTACAGACAGAACGCCATTCAGTACCGACTTGCTTTTGTTTAGAAATAGTCCAGCCTAAAGACCGGGCTTTGATTTTTGTCTGACCTTTTGTTGAAAATGGGAACAGCTTTACTGCCCCGCATTTTTCGCAAACGACACCTGAAATGATACCTTTTAAATTCACTTTTTATACCTGCCTTTCAATATTTTTTCTCGACATTGCAAACAAACTGTCTGCTGAACTTTACGGTTAGATATAGCTGCTACGGCTTTGCTTATGCCGACACCGCACATGATACACATATTCCGTGTGTCATCATCTTTAGGTGGCGGCGTATTTTTGGGCTTAATAATTGGCGGTGCTTCTTCTGCCCGTTCCCGCTTAACAGGGATGATTTCGGAAAATGGCTTATCTTTGCCTTTTTCGACGCTGGCGGCAACTAATGCGCCGACCTGCTGCGCTGCTTCAATTCGTTTCTGTATCTCGTTGCGCTTGGCGTCAGGGTAGGCGAAACGATAGTTACCGTTCCCGTCTTTAATCACAAGAGCTTTAATGATACGCTTTGCTTCGTCGTATTCAATTTCTGAAACGAAGAAAGTAACATCATTGCTTAAAGCTACATTTTTCGTTCGATTATTGATATACGTTTCATATTTTTTTAGTATGAGCTGAATTTTTGGGGAACTATATAATTCTCTCCCTATCCCCCAATTAGTAGCCGCACGTTTAAATGCGTCGGAAGCTCGCCCCTTGTTCGCTGAAACGTTGGATAATTCGCCGACATCTTCTTTCGTTATCCATTCGCCATTCTGCGCCTTGATTGATATTCCACAAATAAAGTCGTTTCCTTCTGCCCTATGTGTTCTTTGCCAGCTATCCGCCCCGACGTATCTATCAAGATAGTACATATCAACACGAGCGTCTTTATAAAGCAGTAAATCTGCCTTGTAGTATTCAACACGTTCGCCTTGTGCATTCTCGGCATAGCACTTAATGATACGGTTAACGCGTATCTCTATATCTTCTGCGTTCAGTAATGGGAATTTAATCTGCATAGCTTTGCCCTTCTTTCTCATTAGTAATCCTTTAAGTTTGATTAAGCACATATTTAGTTATATTATTTATGTGTAGCGGCTTACTCCTTTTTTACGTCTGTGCGTCTTGTGCAGGCGTTTTTTTATTCGTCAAAATCCACTGTTAAAGCTAGATGTTTTTCAAAAAATAAGTCTTTCAAAATCTCGACTAATGTTTTAACATCCGCCTTTTCTTCTGAATAGCCAACTATGTTACACAAATCAACATATTCAGTATTGAGCGAGCCGGATTTAACAACTTGCGTAACAAATTGATTTATGTTATCGCAATGATAGACTTGTGACGGCTTTACAGGCGTCAAGTAACCGTCTTTATTCGGCATTAAAGGATTTAATATGACCCTCATTTCAAAATCACCAGCAGCGCAAGAACTGCGCTTATAAAGTAAAGTAAATTCAGTAAGCAATGTCGCTGATTGCTGACCGTGATAAAAAGTAAATTTAATATCTGACTAAATGTGTCGAATACCGCTGTTGCGGCAACAACACCAGTCCCTAACGCCATTAACACAAACCTCATTTGTAGCCCCCCTTTATTCTCATTATAAAGCGAATACAAGAAGGTGTCAAGTGAATTTTGAAAAAAATAAAAAGAAAAAATCCCTAGAATGTATAGCTGCATTCTAGGGATAACCTACTAAGATTTTTTTAATAAATCATACAGAAAGGATACTTGTTTTAAGAAGAAAAAAATTGTTCTTGTGATGTTCTTGCTACTTAATCGACGTTAGAAACTACCGGGAGCGGCTTTTGATTCGTTTGAGAACAGGCATTGCCCCCCTAACGCATTTTGTAATTACATTTAAATTATAAGCTCCATTGCTAAAAAGTCAAGCTAAAAATTTTTACAACTTTTATTTTTACTATATCTTGTGATTTTATAGGCTAATTCCCCTGTTTAAATACTATATATAGTTTATACACAGAGTTATCCACATTATCCACAACTAGACAAATTTATCAAATTCGATTAAAATAAAAAAGCAGCAACTCTTTACAGAGCTGCTGCCTCATACGCAAACGTAAGAAATTTCGCAATGTCAATAAAAATGTATGCCGACACTAATTATCAACTTATAACCTAAAGCAGGGTAACCGCCTAAACTTATAGCCTAAAGTAGGGTAACCGCCTAAACTTATAACCTAAAGTAGGGTAACCGCCTAAACTTATAGCCTATAGAGGTTATGGGTACTTTTTCTTACGCCTATATAGAAATTATATCTAAATTTTAAAGTAATGTCAATACAAAAAAGTAAATGCTGACACTAGATTTTAACTAAATATAGAAAAAATTCCTTACCTCTATAGGAATGACACAGAATAACCCCACCTGTGTATAAAAAATGGTTGGTGCTGCAACGAGCCAAGTTTATAAAGTCGTTGCCCCTACTGATTTTCTAATTGCAAAAATCAGTAGCCGCTTTAGCTGTAGTGGGCTTTATGCGGGGGGGAAGTTGGCAGAGGTCAACCTACTCTGGTATGGTGTATATACCTTTAGACAGGCATAGTCTATAAAATATACGGCTGGCGGCAACGGGCGCAGAGTGCGCGGGGGTAAGTCATGGAGCGTGGGACGTTGGGGACGCTATGAAATGGCTAGCAATTCAACTATACAGCGACGGCGGGGACGCAATCGCAAAAACCTCTTTTCAGTAGACAGTAGTAATACTGTGTGCTGTTAGGGGTTTTTCTGCCTGCCAGCTTCTAACAGGGACTATATTTTTTCTTACCCTATTGACAAACAGAACAGAGGGGGGCTATAATATAAATAAAGATAGGAGCTGATAAATTGTTTAATTGGAAAATGATAATTAAAGTTGCTGCCGCCGCTGGGCTAGTGACGTTTGTAGTAAAACTAAGTGCCGGACTTGCCGAGGTGTTGATAGAATATCCGATATGGCGCGGCTGGTTAGGTGGGCTGTGATATGGCGAATATGATAAAGCAATATGAAAAAGTTATGGCTTTTAAATGTTCAAGCAAAGACTTTCCCGAGCTGGGGAGTATAGCTGTATTCGCGTATAACTACAGTGAAGCTAGATATTTAGCTAAAGAAACGTTCAAAGAGGTTAACCCGGCAGTAAGGTATTTAGGTATTAGGGCAAGTATTATCTTGAAAGACGTACCCAAAAATTTAAATAATAAAGTATGCTTCAACGAGAATCACGAAGGGTATGAATTAGTTTCAGAATTTTTATAAAAAGAAAGGGGTAAAACACTATGCTACAACTTATGAATTATTCAACTAAAGAGGAATTTATTAACGACCAGTACGAAAAACTTTCAGAAACAGGGAAAACAAAATTCAGGATGAAAGTTGCAAAAAAAAGCATTGATTTCGATAGAGCTTTATATCTATGGTCATTTTTCGGCTGGTTTGGTTTTCATCAGATTTATTTAAAAAATTATGGCGCGTTTTTCATTCGCCTGTTTACAATGAGTTGCTTTTTAACTTTATGGTTTAAAGACCGTTTTAGCCTTGAGGATGACGTAAAAAAATATAATACAGAAGTCGAATTACAAGCTATTTTAGAATTGATTTAGGGGGGATAATATGAACGCTCAAGAAGCAGCCCGGATATTAGCGAAAGACAACGACAGTGTTGTCGTGGTTGGAATAACACGGGAAGCGTCAGGCGATTTAATCAGCGACGAATGTTTTTTAAATTTAGACGAATTTCATGCAGCCGTAGTGTGCGCGAATTTAGTAGGATACATTTTAAAAATTCAAAAGAGGAAAAACTCTATAGACCACATATTGAAAGGCGTCAAGCAGTTAGTTGATGTGGGTATTCCGTTAGATGAAAAAACAGAAAGGGGCTTATAGCTATGGCAAAGAAAAACGGCAGCTTAAAATTAAAAATTGCAGCTTGTAAAAAATGCAAAAGTCAGCCAAGACTAAAATCGGGACTATCCTTTTACTTTGAATGTAACTGCGGACAGTCTATATCAGGCGCATATGGTGACGGAATTCTTGAAACGACTAGAAAATGGAACGAAGCCCAACGCGAGGACAAAAATGTTTGAAAACCAAACCTTAAATAAAAATCGTGTGTTACCATCTGCTATGATATTAGACAGATTGAGCATAGAATGTATTGCTAAAGCTGCAACGAAAGAAAAAATCATAGAAAGCTGCTGCATTTCTAGCACTAAATTAGTTGAACAGTTAGTAAAAAGCGAGCCGCAATACAGTAAGATTGTAGAAAAAATGGCAGATGTATATATATCATTATCGCAGCTATTGATAGCTTTACCGATACGGGACGACGATTTAAACTCTGCCATAAAACGTAAAATCACAAGAAAATTGAAACATAATCCGACATTAATTAAATTTTGAAAGGCAGGGCAAAAGCCCTGCTTTTTATTTTGTAATTAAAAAAGACTTGACAATAGGACAAAGGGGGGCTACAATATAGACAAGAGGTAAGGAAAAATCAAAATAAAGGAGTGAATACATTGAAAATAGCAAAGATTTTTGCAACTGGCATTAGTGGAGATATAAGGAGTGAATTTACTGTATATAACGTGAAAGACGTAAAAACCATTAAACTAACAGACCAATGTAAATGTTATCAGTTTCTAGGGTGCGAAAAAGGCAAAGCACAAGCCATATATTTACACAAAACATCTGATGTATTCTTTCGATTAATTCCTGATATAGAAGATATAATCACAATCATAGAACAAGAATATTCTGAATTAAGTAAAGCCTATCAAGAAAAAGAAAAAATATATAGTTCTAATCCAAGCATTGAAAATAAATTTGAAGTAGAAAAAGCAGAATCAGCTTATATCACTATTGCATATTTGAAAGACAAATTAATGTTTTAAAAGGGGAAACTAGATGAAAGTACACGAATTAAAAGAAATATTAAATAACTACGACGATACAGCAGACGTATTCTTTTTCACAGGGTACAGCACTATTCCATATTATGAGTTATTAGACCGACAAGAAGTTTTTAATTCAGGAATCTGCACGCAGGGTATTGCTATGGAGATTGAAGCAGTAGAAAGACTGGATACGATAAACACCTTAATATTAACACCAACAGGTGAAGAATTTAAACAGGCAAAGCTGAATTTAAATCACTGGAAAAACTATGATAATTTATCCCGAGCAGAGTATTTTAATCAAAGTAAAATAAAAGCGTTGGTAGCCCCGGTAAAGAAGGTGAAAAAATGGTAGTAAAAAAGCAATCCGCAAAGACAGCACAGCTATACGCCTATTCTTTTGATAGGGAAACGTGGCAAGGTGATTTCAATAGCCGAGAAGAAGCAATGCAGGCAGCTATAAGCGACGAAAACACCAAGGAATACCTAGCAGTATACACAGGGATTGCAAAGCTGTACACGCCAGCCTTAAAATCAGAAACAGTATTGGATATCTTAAAGATTGAAGCTGACGAGATAGCAGGAATTGCTGCTGCTGATTGGTTAAAACTAGAAGATATATCAGAAGAAGCCTGTTCCGAACTAGAAAAAACATTAACAGCAGCCGTTATGAAGTGGCTTGAAAAACATAGCTTAAAGCCCGATTTTTATGAAAGCATAAGCAGCGTACAGGCGCACGGCATAGACGATTACTTTAAAAAGAAATAAGGGAACACCCCTTGTTTTTACTGTGATATAATATAGTAAAAACAAGGGGTGTATTTTATGTGGACAAATTTATATGAAACCCTTAAATATATAATTAACAGGTTTGCGAATATTGATGTATGGGCATATGCTATAGCTATATGGACGTTTGGATATAAGACATTCGGTGAAGGTTTTTGGGGCGTCGTGATATTAGCTTTTGGATTAGTGCTTTATGATACATTTTTAAAAATCGTATATATCAGCAAAAAATATATACATAAAAATTTGACGCCGGATATACCTATTGAATTTATCTCACTCCGTAAAGCCCTATATTACTGCCTTAAAGGTGAAACGTGGAATAAGACTTATTTAAACAGTGCCGCCCTTTCAAGGGTTATAGAAAAATTGCTGGTTTACAATGCTAGTTTAGTCATTGCATTTTATGCTGGGCAAGTCGTTCCGAATATTAAATTATTTTCAACAAACTTAATTTTAAATGACTTTTTGCCGGGTGTTATCACAGTATGTATATTAGTCGTGGAATTATCCAGCATAAACGAGAATCTAATAGAGTTAGGATATAGCAGTATTGCTAATGCAGTAAAAAAGGTTATTGACTATGTTGTTAATAAATTTTTGCCTACCACGAAATAACGTGCTAAAATGGTAAAAAGGAGTGATAAACATGGTCAAAGAAATCCAGTTTCAGCGTAGTAAACAGCGCATTTTCGCAATGGATGAAAGCTATAATGTCATTGGTGATTGGGAATGTCGTGACGATTTTGTTCCGGGCTACAACGAAGCAGGCGACCCTCGTGGAAGCTTACCGGACGGCGTTTATACAAACGTAAGCGCAGAAGTTACTAACGGCGCATATGGCGCAGCTTATGGCACATTCTATATCACTACCCACGACCCACGAGCAAGAGATATTCACGGCGGCGGCAGCGGATTGCCTAATCCGTTCGCAGGGCGTCAAGGCTGGGTACCGACTTACGGCTGTCTGCGTATGCAGAATATCGACGGCGAAGAATTAAGCAGAATGATTATCGCAGCAGGAAACAACGTTGTTTTAACCGTAGTACCATAAAAAAACAATACTTAACATTTACGTCAAAAAGCAGGGTATTTGCCCTGCTTTTTTATTTTGCAATTTTTCAAAAAAATACTTGACAACAGGACAAAGGGGGGCTATAATATAGACAAGAGGTAAGGAAAAAATAAAGGGGTTATGAAAAATGCAAAGAATGGTAGAATGCAAGTATTATTTATCAATCAATAACGTAATAGACAGAAGTACCTGTTACGAAACGACAACAGAAGCACGCAGAGCAGCTAAAAGCGTAAAAGACGGAAAAGTTATGATAGTTGTCGAGAAATTCACCCGTGATTTTTTTGAAGCATAAAAACAAATTGAAAAAACAAAAATAAAATCAGAGAGGATAGGCTGCTTATGATTTTTATGGTAAATGATAAAAGAATTGAAATTTATATCCACGAAATTGGGGAAAAAACTAAATTCCCTGTGTTCGTGACATTACCGCCAAGTATCATTAGAAAAGTAACATTCTTAAACAATGAAGAATGTACGACATCAGAATCAAATTTAGAAACAATTCTTATTGTAGCTCAAAAAACATTGAATTTATGGAACGAAAAAGCTGAACAAGAAAGCGAATATCCGAGGTATTTCAAAATTTGCAAAGTGGAGTTATAAAAATGTTTTTAGAAAATGGATTAAAAGGGCTGGTAATAAGTCTTGTTACTGGTATAATTGGAATAGTAATCACGTATTTATTTTGGTGGATTTACCAAAAAATAAAAGGGGGTTAAATATGTGGAACTTAATAAAAGCAGTATTACTAGCCTTATTATTGCTGCCTGTGCCGGGCTTGTGCTGGGCGCAGGAGCAACCTATTACTATTACGCCCGGGCAGGCGGCGAAATGGACAAGCGACTTGCAGCAGCTACAGCAGGAATTAACGCAGCTAGAGAGCAGCAGCAACGAGAAATCGCAGAGTTACAGGGACTTGTTATCGCGTTACAATCAAATGTCGGAGATAGTAAGCAAGTTACAGAACAAATTAGAGATAGCCGAACAGAACTCGAAGAACTTAACAGAATCCTTGACAGGGAAAACGCAGCAGTTAACGAGCTTGATATCCGAGAAACAGCAGACAGAGAAGCTATTAGACGAAGCAAACAAATTGTTGACAGCCTACTCAGAGAGCTGCAAGAAAAAACTGGCAATCATTAAAAGGCAGCGAAATGCTGCATATGTAGTAGCGGCAGCCGCTTTAACATATAGCATTATAAAAAAATAAAAAAAGGAAGTGCCGAAATGTCAGACAAAATTAAACCGTTAAAAGAAAAAAATTCAACAGTTTCAGAAGAATCACTAAATTTAAAGCCCGAAAAAGAATTAAAGCCGTATTATGTAAAAATCACCGTTGAGCAGCAAAAGCAGTTTGAAACAACAAAAAACGCTATAGCTGAACACAAGCGATACACAGAAGCGACGGCAGACGCCGCCTGTGGTTTTGTATTAAAAAATGGGTTAGAAAAATTAACAGCCAGCCCGGAAGCGGCTAAACAAGCGGCTAATTTATTCAAAGACGCTTCACTTTTAATCAGCGAAAAAAATGTGTTAGAATGCCTTAACCAGCACATTATAGGCTTGCTTGAAAACAACAAATTGGATTTAGTTAAATTGGTTGAAAGCCTAGAAGATGAAGAATTAAAAACTCTTGCCGAGCTGGTTAATGCGCGCCTTAATAAAGGCACAGAAACATTAAAAGACGGAAAATAAAATGGGGGGGTTACTGGGCAGAGATAATCCTTTAAGCAATGCCTTTGAGCTGATTAATAAACGTATGGAAGAAGAAGCGGAAGCAGAAAAAACAAAGCAAGCTTTGACTTACTGGAATGTAACGAAGAATTGCTTAAATTGCACTAAAAATTTAAAATGCAATCTACCACGTTCCGCAAGAAATGCGCGTTGTAGATACTTCGAGCCGTCAGAGTATCACTTGGCAGAAATCCGCAAACATAACTATGAAGTAAGTTTGCGACGCCGCCAAAAATTAAATTCATAATACCAAAAAAGCAGGGCAAACGTCCTGCTTTTTTATTTTGCAATTTTTCAAAAAAA
>OKUW01000131.1_pt1 | contig 52476 bp, 39 predicted proteins | sample 1606771 | NCBI WGS metagenome assembly OKUW01 (sample SAMEA3882553, study PRJEB24775) | human gut metagenome | biome: human-associated habitat; feature: intestine environment; material: feces | place: Netherlands | collected 2009/2010 | reverse complement strand
TGCTGGCTTCACAGCAGTTTACCAGGGCATCTACTCTTATTTGTGCGTGTGAGTTAATTAGACAGGAATCACAAGAAAAAAGGAGCATATATCCAAAATATGAACTGGGTGATGATGAGATAAGTATAGGTTTATGGATTGGTGGATCACATACTCCTAATAAAAATAAAGATGCGATTGACTGTTACGAAAAATTATCAAAGGCAATCAATAAGAATCTCGAATATACAAAAGAACAGTATAATAAATTTCAGGTTTTAAAGTGTCCTTGGTGTGGAACTAAGTTGGTAAAGGATGTTGACGGAAAAAATAATATCGTTGGGAAGTGGGGGTACAGATTAAAAAATAAGAAGCATTTTTACATGTGTTGTACACATGAGGATTGTCAATTTGCAGATAAGTTACCTTTACAAGTCGTTGATGAAGAATTGTATGAAAATCCACCAACATTGTTGTTTGCTACAGTAGATAAATTTGCAATGTTGCCATGGTATGCAGAAATAGGAAGATTTTTTGCTACGAACACATGTAATAGAACACCTGAGCTAATTATACAAGATGAATTACATTTAATTTCAGGACCATTAGGTAGTATGGTTGGATTGTATGAGACAGCCATAGATTATTTATGTTGTAGTAAGGGAATTCATCCCAAAATAATTGCATCTACTGCTACAATTTGTAGAGCAAAAGAACAATGCTCTGCATTATACAATAGAGATGTGTTTCAATTTCCTCCACAGGGAATTGATGAAGCAGATTCATTTTTTGCACGAACTGCGAAAGTAAAAGAAAAGCCTGGTAGAATATATATAGGGCTTATGCCCGCTGGTAAAACAAAGGCTATGATGGAGAGTAGGATTTTAGCGGCATTATTACAAATTGTAAAGGAAAGTAAATATGACGATGAAATTAAGGATGCATATTGGACTTTAACAACATATTTTAACAGCTTAAAAGAATTGGGAAAATGTTCGACAATAGTTCAGAATGATGTAAGAGATAATATTGAAAGAATGGCACATAGAAACAATTATATTAGAGGCAAGAGAATTATCCTAAAGGCAGATGAGCTAACAAGCCGAGTGTCAACAACAGAATTAAATCAAACTTTGAATAAGCTTGAAAAAATACATTATTCTCAAGACAATTGGGATAAAAAAATTTATCCTGTAAATTTGCTTTTAGCGACAAATATGATTTCAGTGGGGATAGATGTAGATAGACTTAATGCAATGGTTATTTTAGGACAGCCGAAGTTAACAAGCGAGTATATACAGGCGTCAAGTAGAGTTGGAAGAAAGTATCCAGGTGTGGTTTTTGTACAGTATGATGGTGTTAGAAGTAGAGACAGATCACATTATGAACAATTTAAATCATATCATGAATCATTCTATCGATATGTTGAACCAACAGGTGTAACTCCATTTTCAGAACCTGCACGAAAGAGAGCATTGCATGCCGTTATTATATCACTTATCAGACATAACTATTTTGAAACAGATGAAGAATTAAGGTCATTTGATAAAAATGATTATGATGAAGAATTGAAAGAATTATCTGATTATGTTGTTTCTCGAATGGATGATATTAATTCAAGACTATCATACGAAATTTCAGATAACAATGATGAAGTAAGAGAAGAAATAGATATCATCTATGAAAAAATCAATCGATTGGTTGAACATGCAAATCATGAAAAAATAGAGTATGGAAATATTATGGGTTTCAAAAAACCGGATATGTATAGAGTACTTAAACCATTCGGAGTTGATGAAGAGGAATATGATTCATTTAATACCATGACATCTATGAGAAATGTGGAGGCGATGGTTAATGTCAATGTAATTGTATTGGAGGATGAAGATGAGAAAAACAATTAAAGATGTAATTCCTATGAGTAGTTCTGGTTATAATACAAGAGTTACACAATCGATTCAGCAATATGGAACAGGTGCAATGGTAGATTTTCCTGATCAAACTTTAATGACAAGTGCCCCTTGGTTCTGGAAGAACAATGTTACAAAAATACATGATTCAAGACTTCAAAAAGCATTAGGGGTAGATTACTTCGGGATGCCAGGAACTAATCAAGATAATAATGCAACTAAAGAGGGAATTTCTTATGTTACATTTCCAGAATATTATTTCTGTCCGGTATGTAGACGATTAAAAAAACGTTCAGAATGGATAAAAGAATACGAAAAGTATGCACCAGAAGCTACTAAGAATAAAGATCCTTATATGATAAGGCATCCTAAATGCTATAAAGACAGGTGTGCTTTAGTTGCATCTGCAATAGTGACTGTGTGTGAAAATGGACATATTAACGATTTTCCATGGTTAGAATGGGCACATTATAAAAACATCAATAAAGCGGTACCTAATAAAATATGTTCTAATCCGGATCTTATATTTACAACCGGAAATTCTGCAACTGAAGGAATGGCAGGATTAAAAGTAACTTGTAGAAATTGTAAAGCAACTGCAACATTACAAGATGCATTTTCTCAAGATATTTTTAGGCAGCTGGTTGAAGAGAAAGGATTTAATGAATTTTATTGTAAAGGTTATCATCCTTGGAAGGGAACAAAACAAGCGTGTTCATGCTATCCAGAGACCAAGCAAAGGGGAGATTCAAATGTATATTTTTCGTGTACAGCGTCTTCTATTGTTTTGCCAACTAATGCAGATGCAAACATAAATAAAGTACAAGAATCGGTAAGTTATAAAGATATTCAGCGTATTTTAAATGATTGTGACGATGAGGATGAGCGTTTAGAAACAATAAATAAAAGAATTGAAAAATGGTCATCAAGGATATCAGATGAAATTTCTATTAAGCAGTCCGCTGTTCATAAAATATTGCAAGAGTTGTTGCTTGAAGAAAAAGAGAATAAAAAAACATATAGTTTAGATAATTTAGAATATAAATATGAAGAATATCTTGCATTAAGTGGAAAAAATAAGATTCGTGGATCAAAGGATTTATTGATAGAAGAAATGGATATTAGTAAATACGATATTCCAGGAGTATCGCAAGTTGTGTTGGTGAAAAAGTTAAAAGAAATACAGGTTTTGGTAGGATTTTCAAGATTACAACCAATTTCTGTGGCTGATATGGATGATCCGCATTTTGTGTCAATTAAGCAAGAAGATGATAACTGGTATCCAGGATTTGAAGTGCGAGGAGAGGGGATTTTTATACAATTTGATATGAATAAGCTATCAAAGTGGGCAGAATCTCCGTTTGTGATTAAAAGAAAAGAAATACTTTTAGATAATTATGAACATTCAACAATGAATGGAAGAATTCATGAATATTTGGATGCATCTTTTATTTTGTTACATACGATTTCTCACTTGTTAATTAAACAATTGAGCTATGAATGCGGTTATAATATAGCATCCTTGAGAGAAAGAATATATTATATGACAGAAAAAGATCCTGAGACAAAAATGGCCGGTATTTTAATATATACAGCAAGTGGAGACGCTGAAGGAACATTAGGGGGGTTAGTTCGTCAGGGTAGAGAGGACTGCTTTACCAGGATATTTAAAGAAGCGATAGAACATGCGGAATTGTGTTCTAATGATCCGGTTTGCATAACAAGCAAAGGTCAAGGCAGAGAGTCATTAAATCTCGCATCATGCCATGCATGTGGTTTAATTCCTGAAACAAGTTGTGAGATATACAATATAATGCTTGATAGGGGATTGGTTGTAGGAACATTTGAAGAACCAAGAGATGGATTTTATAGTGATTGGATTAATAACTAGATATTTAGAAAATAAGCACGGAAAACAGTAGTTATGTTATAGGAGAAATTAGTTATGATAAATCCAGACAGAATTAGAATAACAGAGCAAGAACTTGAACAATGTATTGATTTTGCAAGAAGATCGGCACCGACTCAACAAGATATAGAATTTGGTCAGCATGATGTAGTTCCTCGTTCTGTTGATGAGGTGTCAAGGGATACCATAATAGGTAAAATTGCAGAGGTGGCTTTTGCAAAAATAATGCATGAAAACTATGGAATCGATATTGAGCTTGATTTTGAAGTATATCCAAGAGGACAGTATGATGCTCAGGATGCAGTCGTAAATGACTGGCGTATAGATGTAAAAGGAACTCGCCAAGGAGGACACTATCTATTAGTTGAATGGAATAAATTAGATTTTCGTCAACAAGAAAAAAGATTGTCACATGTGTATGTTATGTTCTCGGTTGGATGGGATAAGGAACGTGATTTGCCAAATCGATATGTAAAATATGCGGGAGCTATAACTTTGCGTGCTCTTAATAATAATAATGATTGGATAGATACCAAAATTTTAAGAAAAGGCGAATGCATTCCAGGAACTAATGCTCGTTTACAAGCAGATAATTATGGGATAGAGTTTAACGAGCTTAATAAGAATTTGGATGGATTGGTTCATACAATGCAGAATCGCAAACCAAATCAAAATGTAGTTGATTATTATTTGAATCCTTATACAAATGATACTACTATTGAAATTACTAGGTCAGAAGAGGCAAAAAGGTTTCATATAGAAAGAGTCAAAGCTATATTAAGTGAATGGGAAAGAAACCATCAATCATAAGCAAAATATTATATATAGAAATAATGGGGATAAGAAATACAAAGGCACAGCATCCATTACAGGTCCTATGCCTTTGCATTTTCCGGCAGTAGCATCCGGTCATCAATATAGTAATCGCAGGATATCTTGCGGCTGTTGTGTCCGTAGACCTGTGAGAATAAATGGCTGAAAGTAGCTTTCCATCTTGCGTTTGTAGCAACGGTTCGTATAGGGGAATTGCTTGGATTGACTTGGGATTGTGTTGATATATCGGAAGAAGCTATTGCAGAGAACAGAGCTTATATTTTTATTAACAAACAGGTGGAGAGAGTATCGAGAGAAGCGGTTGATGAACTTGATTCAAAGGATATCATATTGATGTTTCCATCCCAGAGAAAAAATAATAAAACGGTTCGTGTACTTAAAACACCCCAAACAGCTACCAGTGAGCGCAAAGTCTATATTCCAAAGTTTGTAGCACAGTGCCTGATTGATATTAAAAAAGACTAGGAAGAAGTTAAGGAAGCACTTGGCAGTGAGTATAGGGATTACAACCTGGTCATGGCGACTACGTTTGGACTTCCGATTGCAGACAGCTATATCCGTGACCAGATGCAGAAAGTGATTGATAAAGAAGGACTGCCGGATGTTGTATTTCATAGTCTCCGTCATACCAGTGTTACTTACAAACTCAAGCTGAGTGGTGGAGATATCAAGGCAGTTCAGGGAGATTCAGGACATGCACAGGCTGATATGGTAACAGAAGTATATGGACATATCATTGATGAGGACAGGCGAAAGAATGCACAGTTGTTGGAGGATGCCTTTTATAATAAGGAAAATCTTAATCCGGATATTCATGCACAGAAGGAAGAAGAGAATAAGATAGCAGTGCCGGATGGAGTGGATGCTGAACTTCTGATGAAAGTGCTTAGCAATCCAGAGATGGCAGCATTGCTTACATCATTGGCGAAGACGATAAAATGATAATAGTTAAAATATGGCGGTATTGTATGGAAAAAATTCGTGCAACACCGTCTTTTTATACATAAATATGACAGAATAAGGATGAAATCGACAGATTAATATTTACTATGATATACTTAATAAAAATCGACTTAGTGACTATAAATAAAACTGTATGAAATTTAATAAAAGATGGTAATTATTGTTAGTTATGAAATTGAGCTGTTCTAAAAGGTAATAAGAGGGAAATGAGATGAAAAGGAATATTAAAGTTTTAGATTTAGATGATACTAAAAAGGAATTGGAGGAATTATATGAAAAAAGGAAAAAACAAGAGGAAGAAGTAAGAAATATTGAAGAGAATGAACGTTATGAGCAAAATGGATACAACGACTATGAAGATTATGAACCTGCAAGATCACATATGGAGATTGCAATGGAGGATTTATATGATACAGAGTTATTAATTGAAAAAAAAGAGGATATATGTGAAAAAATAGAACAATGTGAAGAAATTAAGAAAAAGTATCCATGTGGATATAAAAGAATAATACGAGTACAAACAAGCAAATTTGTAGAGGATAAACTCAATAGAAAAGAGAAAGCACAGAAAATAGCCCAAATTATTATAGAAAAGAAAATTAAAACAGTTGGTATTTTTGGAGAATGGGGAACTGGTAAATCAACATTTTTGGAATATCTAAAAGATGCTATTCCTAAAGAAAAAGTAAAAATAATTGATATAAAAGCAACTGAATATAGTGATCAGGAAAAGATATGGGCATATTTCTTTTCTAATATGAAAGAAAATATTAAAAAAGATTATATGTTAAGGTTCTGTTATTTCTTTTTGAGAATAAAAAAGAATTTAAAAAAATGCATAATGCCGCTATTTAATATATTGCTAGTTGCGATTATGATAATAGTATTGTTTAAATTTGATTTATTCAATAGCTTTAGTTTGCTTATGGGGATGGATGAGGAAAAAGCTGAATTGTTTAACAATGGAATGAATTTATTTGTTACTTTGTTTTTTGTAATAAAATGGATTCTTCCATTCTCTAGTAAAATTGTTGATACTATTGAAGTTACGCAGAATAATGCATCATCGTTGATGAAAAGAGAAGTTAATGAAAAATTTGGTTATAAGCTCATTATAAAAGAATATATCGGAGAAATAATAAAAATATGGAAAAATTATTGCTTTATTTTTTGTGTAGATGAATTGGACCGATGCAATAATAAGTCGATAATGTCTTTCTTGGAAGCAGTACAATTGCTAGAAAATTATGAAAATATACGAATTATCTATAGTATAGATGCGGATATTGTTTTAAATGCAATTAGAGAGTCTGGAATTCATAATCCACATAATTACTTAAAGAAGTATGTGGATTTAAAGGTAGATTTAGAAAGTATTAATAGTCAACGCGAATATATTAAATCAATTGCAAGAGATGAATATGGATTTAGTGAAAAGGAAATTGAAAAAATTCAATTAGCCTTGGAAAATTTAGAAATTAACATTTCTATGCGGGATTATATATATATTTTGAATTCCCTTTCTGAATTAAAGGAACGTTGGATAAATGAACAGATAATGCCTGAAAAATGTAGAATGGAGGATGTTAGTGAAGATGTTATTAATTGGTATAGGTCCTTACCAATAGCAGTATTCTATTTTGCGGGTAGTTTTTGGCCGCAAAAGATATATAATGATTTTAGGGAATATAAGCGAGCATATATTAAAATATATCATATTGCAACAAATAGAAAGATAGAACAGCAATATTCGGATTGTCCTGCATTTATAAAACAAACTAGACTTATAGATGCGTTAAATGTAATGCGAATACTTAATAATATGCCGCCTATTTATTGTGAAATAACAGAAAACGGTATATAAATTCTTAATAGTGATATGGGTGTAAGTACAAGATATCAATTAAAGTGATTTTTGTTTATATTATGTGTAAGAAAAATAGGACATATATGGTCAAAAAACATCGACATCCGACTTCTCACACGATATAATATAGAAGTAATCTAATAAGAAAACCAAGTGATCATTATCGCAATGTCGATGGAATGCTGGCCAACCGTGTGAACTCAATGGAACGGAATGGTTATGACCTTAGGGTGCTCCGAGCACCCAAAATCATTTTTCAGAGATGAAAATAGGTTTTCTTGTTTTGACACGAAATGACAGAATAGTTAGTAAAATCAAGGGTTTCCTTGACTTAGATTAACTTATAATAACACGTGTTTTTAGTGGTAACTTTACCTCCTAAGTCTCAATCCCCAGTTCGACTCTGGGTGGGAACATTTATATTAAGAAGTGACAAGCAGTAGCGATGAGAATCGTTGCTGCTTTTTTATATTACATATTTTAGTGTGTGATTACAGTGTATTATAAAGAATTATTGCTTAAAGAAATCAATATATGGAAAAAAATCATTGTACATGATAAAATTAAAAAGATGGAGATATAGAGTAAGGGGTATAACATGAAAAGGGAACAGGGGATATTAATTGGCACAGTAATAGCTGTGATTATTATGATGTTTTTATGTAGTGTTTTCACATTTAGTGATGCAGTTTCTGAAAAAGCGTTGACAACCTGTATTCCAGAATCAGTAAGTACAACAGAGGATGGAAAAACACAGTATGATTTTAATTTACAGTCATATGGACAGGATATAGGTTCAATAGTATTTTATTCTTCACATCAGAGAATAAATGTATATGCACAAGGAGAAGAAATTTACAGACTTAGTAATAAACGAAGTATATGGGGAAATACCCCGGGATGGACGTGGAATTTTGTAAAGCTCCCATCAGGTGTGGACAGACTTCAAATAGAGATTTCACCTTGTTATAAGGAGGTTGAAGGCCAGAAACAGGAATTCTATATCGGTGGAGGCAATGATATATATATGAAATTGCTTCGAAAAGCTATGCCAGCATTTATTATAAGCGTAGTTATTTTACTGGTAGGATTATATATTACTATATATTGGACAATTGTACATAAGGGGAGCCAGATAGACGGAACATTGTTATATCTGGGAATATTTTCGATTCTTCTTGGATTATGGTCAGCAAATGAAACTGATGTATCTGCTCTTATATTTGCAAACAGACAAGCCGGGTCATACATTGCTTTTGTTACACTTATGATTATGCCTATGGCATTTATTATGTTTGTAAAGAGCTTTTTGGAAATAAATGATAATCTGTTTTGGAAATTAATCTGTTATTTTAATGTAACAATTATTCTTTTAGAACACATACTTAATGCAACAGGAATATATTATTTTAGACAGACATTGTGGATGACTCATATTGTAATTATCTTAATGCTGATATATTTATTTGTTGTAATTACAATTAAGATTATTAGAAGACAGTTGGACACCATGTATAAATACTGTATATTAGCGTTGATTTTAGTATTTTTATCGACAATCATAGATATGGCAGGATATTATAAGAATGGTAATAATTCAGGAGTATTTGGAAGAATAGCATTTCTTTTATTTATTCTTGTACTTGGAGTAGAGGCTTCAAGACAGACCGTTGCGAGACTAAAAAAGGGGAGAAGGATAGAGGAGCTAGAGCAGTTTGCTTTAAATGATTCCATGACAGGCATGTATAATAGAAATGCATATGATTATTATATTAATAATGAAAAATGCTTTGATGATTGTATGGTTGTAACATTTGATTTAAATAATCTTAAAAGTTGTAATGATAACTACGGACATAGAGTGGGAGATGCTTATATTATTAATGCAGCACGTATAATAGAAAATACATTTGAGCGTTATGGTAAGTGTTATAGAATTGGCGGCGATGAGTTTTGTTGTATAATACCCAAGGGAAAGAGTGTAGACATAGAGCGTGTCATAAGAAAGCTTTATCATGATGTAGATGTTTTGAACAACAAGAGAATTATTCCAACAGAAGTGGGAATTGCCTGTGGTTATGCTGTTTTTACAGTTGATGATATGGAGCTGGAAAAAGTCCGGGAGCGTGCAGATGAGGAGATGTATCAGCGAAAAAAAGAAATGAAAATGTGATTAATAACTCAAAAATTAATATCTTATAAATTATTATCGACATACGCCCGCATACACGATATAATGAGCGTTAGCGAGGGGGAACATGCTTATGAATTATATTGTTATGGATCTTGAGTGGAATCAGAGTGCCAAGGGAAAACAATTTTCTGAGGATCATTTTCCTTTTGAGATTATACAGATAGGCGCGGCGAAGGTTAATGAGAAGCTTGATATTGTAGATGAGTGGCAGTGTACCATTAAGCCACAGGTGTATACAAAGCTGCAGAATACAGTCAAGAAGATATTAGGGATAACAGAAAAGGATCTTGCTAATGGAACTGATTTCGTATCGGGTGTGACCGAATTTCTTGAGTGGTGCGGTGAGGATTATACATTTGTTACATGGGGAAGCATGGATATTACTGAATTAAGAAGGAATATGAAGTTCTATGATGTTCCGGAGAATTTCCCAAAACCGCTTCTATACCTTGATCTTCAGAAACTTTACAGTATTAATTTTTCAGATGGCAAGACACGCATGAATCTTAAGTCTGCAATCGATGAGCAGGGAATCAAGGGTGATGAGCATTATCATTCAGCAATGAGTGATGCAAGGTACACAGCCAAGATAATGAAGAAGCTGGATTTCGACAGAGTTAAGAAGTTCTGCAGTATAGACACATTTACAATTCCAGAGTCAAGAAAGGACGAGGTATATCTTAACTTTGGAACTTATGAGAAGTATATTTCGAAGGGATTTGCTACAAGGGACAAGGCTGCAAGCGACAGAACTGTACGTTCCTGCAAATGTTTTTTATGTGGCAGGACTATGACAAGAACGGTTAAGTGGTTTGCTACTAATTCGAAATGCTATTACGGCTTGTTTACGTGTGATGAACATGGGCTTATAAAGGGGCGTTTCAGAGTTAAACAGACCGAAGAAGGCAGATATTATGCAGTCAGAATTATGAAGCACACGGATGAAAAGGGCGCACTTAAGATATATGAAAAGCAGATAAAAGAGAGGGAACACAGACGCAGGCGGCGTCAGGCTGAGAAACTCACAGAACAGAAATAATGGCATGTCAGAAATCCAACTGACATGCCATTTTAATATATTTAATATCAGAACATTAATCCATATATTACTGCAAGACCAAGAATCACCTGGATAATTGTGAATCTGAAAACAACCTGCGTATCTGACCAGTCTTTATTCTTTCTCATATGGTCGTGGATTGGTGTACGAAGGTTCTTCATTAAGTTGATGTGAAGAAATCTCATGAATGAAACCTTGATAAGACCAAGTCCGCCATCGAGAATAATTACAAGTGCCATTGGAATATAAAGCAGCGGTGCATGGAGCTTGAGGAATGTAAATGCTATAAATATTCCTATTGCTCTCGAACCGGCGTCACCCATAAGAAGCTTGCTTGGTGATGCGTTGAACCACAGGTAGCCGAGGATACACACAATCATAATAAGAACGGTGTGTCTGTAAGCTGATTCAATATTAAATGACTTAAAAAGTACATACACTGAAGCAAGTGTTACAACTGAAAGTGTACCGCATAAGCCGTCAACACCATCTGAACAGTTAGTAACATTGATACTTACCCAGATAAGTATGATGATAAGTATTGCATAGATGATTGGATTGAGAGTTACTGTCTTTCCAAAGAATGCAAGGTCAAATGTGTTAGGGTTGTAATGCAGGTAAGTAACTGCCGCCATAACTGATATTGCAAGGTCAATAAGACCTTTCTTTAAATTACCCCATGGTGATGAAGCACTGTCATCAAGGTATCCGCTGAGCATTGCGGCAAGCACAAGTATAAGATAAATGATAAGCTCGGCACTTAAGTTTACGAATAATGCACATGTGACTGTGAATGTAAGAATGAAAATCATGCCGGCGCCTCTTGGTTTTCCAACTGATTTACTTCCGTTAATGGCATAAGCTCTTCCGGCATCTCTTGGAAGAAGATTCTTGCCAAGAGCAATTGCAGCTATTGTAAATGCGAAGGCAAATAAAATGCTTACAAATGCTATGATGTTGGTGAAACTTTCGTTGACAATATAGTATATCATAAGAATTTAATACTCCTTTTCATCTTTCTAACTTATATAAAGCATTTATTTCAATGCGATTTACAGTATAACATAATATATGTGAAATGAACATTTTTTTTGCTAGTGAAATGTAGTAATTAATTTGCTAATGTGGTAATATACTATTAATTAGTGGGATAATCTGAGGGGACCCATAAGTGTCGTGTAGGATAATAATAATATAATGGAGGATTTTATGAAGAATATGCAAAAATACGAGCAGCTGGCAATCACAGAACTGGATGCATATCTTTTTGGACAGGGAACTCATTATGAGATATATAACAAAATGGGTGCGCATGTTGGAGTAAAAGACGGAAAAGAAGGTGTGTATTTTGCTGTGTGGGCACCTGCTGCAAGAGAAGTCTATGTTATAGGTGAGTTTAATAACTGGAATGCATATGGTTATGATATGAAGAAGATTTCAGATGGTGGAATATATGATTTGTTCATACCAGGAGCTAAAGCTGGGGATATGTATAAGTATCTTATTATTTCACAGAGTGGAGAGGCACTTTACAAGGCAGATCCATATGCTAATCAGGCACAGTTAAGACCAGAGACAGCATCAATAGTTGCCGATCTTTCAGGTTATGAATGGAAAGATTCTGAATGGGTTGAGAAGAAGAAGACTGAGAATCATCTTAAAGCGCCTCTTTCTATATATGAATGTCATCTTGGCTCATGGAAGAAGAAAGATGATGGAACAGAGGACGGATTTTATACATATAGAGAATTAGCACCTGAGCTTGCAAAATATGTAACAGATATGGGATACACACATATTGAACTTATGGGAATTGCAGAGTATCCATATGATGGATCATGGGGATATCAGGTAACTGGTTATTATGCACCTACAGCAAGATACGGAACACCTAAGGATTTCATGTATTTTGTAGATTATATGCATGAAAAAGGAATTGGTGTAATTCTTGACTGGGTACCGGCACATTTTCCAAAGGATGCACATGGACTTGCTAATTTCGATGGAAGCTGTGTATATGAGTATGCAGACCCTAGAAAGGGAGAGCATCCTGACTGGGGAACGAAGGTATTTGATTATTCCAAGAATGAAGTGGCTAACTTCCTTATTGCTAATGGAATGTTCTGGGTGGACAAGTTCCATATTGATGGTTTAAGAGTTGATGCTGTTGCTTCAATGTTGTATCTGGATTACGGAAGAACAGAAGGAAACTGGGTTCCTAACAAATATGGTGACAACGGTAATCTCGAAGCAATCAGCTTTTTAAAGCATTTTAACAGCATGTTAAAGAAGAGATTCCCACAGGCAATAACTATAGCTGAGGAGTCAACAGCATGGCCTATGGTAAGTGGTGACCCTGACAACGGAGAGTGTCTCGGATTTACATTTAAGTGGAACATGGGCTGGATGCACGATTTCCTTGAATATATGAAGCTGGATCCTTACTTTAGAAAGTTTAATCACGGTAAGATGACATTTTCTTTGATGTATGCATACAGTGAGAACTTTATACTTGTTCTTTCACATGATGAGGTTGTTCATCTTAAGTGTTCTATGCTTGGAAAGATGCCGGGCGACAGAGAGGACAAGTTTGCCAATCTTAAGCTTGCCTATGCTTATATGTGCGGACATCCTGGCAAGAAGTTACTTTTCATGGGACAGGAGTTCGGTCAGTGGAATGAGTGGAGTGAAAAGAGAGCACTCGACTGGTATCTGTTAGAGGATGATTCGCATAAGGAGTTAAAGGATTTCACAAAGGCATGTCTTATTCTTAATAAGAAGTACAGATGTCTTTACGAAACTGATTACAGTCCTGAGGGCTTCCGTTGGATTAATGCCAACGATAAGGATAACAGTGTATTTTCATTTATAAGAATAAGTCCTGATAAGAAGAGGCATCTTTTATTCGTGTTTAACTTCACTCCGGTTGAACGTCCTAACCACAGAATTGGCGTTCCAGTAAAGGGAAAGTACAAGCTTGTTCTTGGTGATGATATGAAGAACCAGAAGAAGACTCTTACAAGTGTGAGAGGTGAATGCGATGGATATAAGGAATCACTTCTTATTGACTTACATAGATATGGTATAGCTGTATATGAATTCAATGGTGATGTGAACGCACATAAGCCAACTAATATTTAAGGAGCGCAAGCAATGAGCAGTGCCGGACGAAAGCCTGACAGTCAAGAAAAACGGCAGCTTTTCTGGACATGTACGGCAGAGTGAATAAATTATGCTATAATGAGCATAGAGAAAGAAGCTGATTATACATATATGAATAATAATGGGACAGGGTATGATTAAAATACGGCTGTCCCGTTTTTTGATTCATTACATTCTGAGGATTTTGTCAGAAGCGGGATGAAATTTTTAATCTGACCATTTGCAGACATAGATTAAATATTTTGTGTGATATGACCGAAATATATGATAACAGGGTCAAAAGGTCTAAGCCCACATGAGCTTGCTCATAAATGGGTAAAAGACCTTATTATAGAAGTAATCAGCACTAAAAAATAGTTTGACAAGCACATAAGACTACAAACACGGAGGTTAATAAGGAATATATGTCAGTTTCAGTATATGCAGGAGATTTTAATAAAGGAAACGTAAAAAACGGGGTTAATGCAGGAACTTCCATTAATTATAAGGAAAATAACGCTGCCAAAGCATACGGAGTGAGTGGCAATTATGGCGGAGTTGTCGTGTCAGGCGGACAGGATAACAGCAGACTTAGGGATAATACATATGAGTCACTTTTAAAGGAAGCAGAGGATGTAAAACAGCAGATTATGGACTCTGCCAAGACAGCACAGATAAGCTTTAAGGCACTTGTCAAGAAGCTTTCAGGAATGGAGTCGGTTGATATATCGGGGGATGGATTTAATATTATGGATTCGTCACCAGATGAGATGGTGTCTATTATAGATAAGATAAGAATAGAGCTTGCCATGCATTCAGATGATTATGTGGCTTATGGTACAGGTGTAAGTAAGAGTGCCATAGAGCAGGTGGCAGGTAGTGCAGGAGTGTCTGCTGACGTAGTGGAAAGGCTTAGCGGCGCAGGAGTAAGTCTTGATGAAGATACATTAAAGCAGGCGCAGTCAGCTCTTGATCAGGCAGCGGCTATAGGAGAACTCTCAGAGAAGGCAAAGTACTATATGATAGCCAACGACATAGCACCTACTATAGATGGTATATATAAGGCAGAAATGTCTGTTGCAGGTATGCCACAGTCAAGTGGTTATGAAATATCATTTCAGGAGTTTAATGCGATGAGACCTCAGATAGAGTCGCTTATAACAAAATCAGGTCTTACGGTTAATCTTCAGAACCTTAATAACGCACAGGACCTTATCAACAATAATATTCCTGTTACAGAGAAGACACTTAAGTTCAAGTCTATGCTTGATTCACTTAAGGTGGATGACCTTGAAACACAGGAAGGACAGAGCAGGGTGCTTGATAAGATAGCAGACCAGATGGCGATAGGTGGGGATGCTTACGATACACCTCTTACCAACGACCCATCTATATGGGAAAATGTAAAGTCAGCCATAGTTACATTGGCAGATGCAAGCTATGATGATATTGTAAATGTAATATCATCTGGAAAAGCATTTACAATATCAAGTCTTAAAGTCGTTATGCAGGTAGGATGGAGTATGGATGGCACAGCTAATGTAGGTCAGGCAGGTGCAGCAGCACAGCAGGCATACGTTAATCAGCCGGTTATGGCACAGCAGCCAGTGTATGCAGGACAGGCAGGTGCAGGACAATACGGTTCATATATGCAGACAAGCGGTGGTGCAGGACAGGTAGGTCAGTATGGCGGATACCAGTACAGCCCGGAAAAGGCATACAATACACTTCTTGAGGCAAGAATGTTACTTACAGCAGGTTCAGGTATCGTACTTGAAAGAAATAACACACCACTTCTTTATACACCTATTGATGAACTGACTGATAAGTTAAAGACTATGGAGGCAAATGGTTCAACATATGCAGGAAATATGCAGATGTACAATGACGTGCTGGATGTAAGAAAAGCGCTTTATGATATTGAGATAGCACCAGCACAGATGTATCAGAAGCTTATGAACAGCGACCCATACAAGCTTAGTATTTCTATGGTGTCTAATGTTGCAAGCAGCTTAAGAAGCAGATATGCGCAGGCTATTGGTACTTATAAGACTGTTGGAACACAGGTAAGGGAAGACCTTGATGATTCTATGCTTAAGGCAGTCAATAACAGTGCCGGTGGAATTATGGAAAGACTTGAGCTGGAGAATACACAGGAAAACAGGGATGTTATAAAGCTCCTTGCTTCTAACAACATTGACATAACCAGGGAGTCAGTAGAAAGAGCAAGAAAGATATATTCAACTCTTAATAATCTTGTCAATAACATGAAGCCTGAAACAGTTGTAAAGATGATAGATTCAGGTATCAATCCAATGGATACAGATATATGGACTGTTAACGATTATCTTAGCAGAATGAATCAGGGTGCAACTAAGGATAACGAGGAGAAGTACTCAAGATTCCTTTATAAGCTGGATAAAACAGGTGGAATTACTGAAACAAAGAAGAAACAGTTCATCGGTATCTACCAGATGATGAATATATTTACAAGAGATGCTGGTGTATGTGCCGGAGCACTTATGAAGCAGGGTAAAGAGATTACTATGGGTAATCTTATCAGTGCTTACACAAGCCGCAAACATTCAGGAATAGATGTGACTATTGATGATACAGTTGAATTCACTAAAGAAGATAAAGATATGGTAAGTTACTTTGAGTCTTTATTTGCAAAGTCACAGCAGTATATCACACCTAATACATTGAAAGAATCGGACATTGATATGCCGATTGAAGACCAGCATGTAGAACATTTTGCAGAAAATCTTGCTGAGAATTATGATGAAGAGCTTGAAAAGCAGTTAGACAGCAGCTATATAAAGGATGTGACACAGAAGGCAGCAGATGCCGATGCAGAAGTCACAAGAGAGTTAAGAAGAGCCGGAATTAATGAGAATATCGGTAATATTAATGCTGTAAATGAACTTCTTGCAACTGGAGAACTTATGGCATATACAAGAGCGCTTAAGGGCAAGGGAATTGGAAGTGCAGAAGCTGCCAGAGATAAGAACAGTACAGAGGCGGCTGCGTTTATTGACAGTAAGGAGAAGCTTTCAGAAGTATTATCAGGAAGAGAAAAGCTTGAAGCACTTTACACTAATCTTGAAGAGGCAGCAGGTGATGAACTTGAGGAGGCTATTGAGAGTTCACTTACAGATACAGAGGAAGTTCCTGTTGACTATGATACATTTGAAGAATTAAGAATAAGTAACCGACAGATAAGATATATAAGTAATCTTGCAAGAAAAAATGACTACCGTATACCATATGTAAAGGATGGAAAGGCAGGTCTTATTAATCTTACATTCCTTTCAGACAGTAAGGATAAGGGAAAAATATCTATTAAAATGAATACTTCAGCTTATGGAGAATTATCTATTGAGGCGAAGGTTAATGGAAAGGATATGAGTATATTTGTAAAGCAGGATGCCAATACAGTACATCCTGATGATCACAGCATATATAAGAGCTTTGGTGAGCTTGAAACAGCCCTTAAGAGCGGTCACAATATGGACAGTGTAAGGATTAACACAGTAAGAGTGCCAGATGTTAATTATGTTACTTATGAGAATTCGGGAGCATCTGTTCCAGCGGATGAGCTGTACAGAATAGCGCAGACCGTTACAGGAGTATTCTTTGGTAAGTAATAACCTGATTAAAGAATTAACTATAACTACCGATATAAGATATATGAGTTCAATCACGGAGGATTGATAATGTCAGTATAGCAGGGAAGCAGTATAAGATATTTGCGCCGTAGTGTGCGCGGGAACGAGGAATAAATATGAGAATTAACACTAATATATCAGCCATTATATCAAATAATGCATTACAGAAAGCGCAGAATTCTTTATCTGACTCTATCCAGAGACTTTCATCAGGATATAAGATAAACAGTTCCGCAGATGACCCTGCCGGATGTGCCATATCAGAAAAGATGAGAATTCAGATAAGAGGTCTTCAGCAGGCGAATAATAATACTACAGATGGTGTATCTGTGCTCAACACAGCAGAAGGTGCTATTGTAGAGATACAGTCTATGCTCACACGTCTTAAGGAGCTTACAGTACAGGCAGCCAATGATGTTAACTCGGATGATGAGCGTTCTGCCATACAGCAGGAGATTGATAATGTCAATCAGGAAATAGACAGAATATCAGAACAGACAGAATTTAACACACAGTCACTTATCAATGGTAATCTTTCAAGAAGAGTATATTCAGATACTCAGGGAGTAAACCAGCTTTCAATATCAGATGGCTATAAAGCAGGGATATATGGAATTACAATAACACAGGATGCAAGACAGGCTGTAGCAGTATGCGGACAGATAACTATGACAGCTGCAGATACTATCACTAAAGACCAGGAGGGCACTATATCTGTTAATGGATATAAGATAGGCATAGAAGAGGGAGATACTCTTGATACTATTATGGATAAGTTAGTATCAGGTGTCAATCTTACAGGTGGCAAGGCATTTGCAACAGCAGATGCTGCTAATAATACAAAGACTAATGGAACAGATTATGCAGGTTACACAGCCTCTTCAACATATACAGGAAGCAGTCTTGTTATAATGACAAACCAGTACGGAAGAGATCAGAAGCTTGATATTACATGCAGTAATGAACAGCTTGCAGGACTTCTTGGATTAACAGATGCATACGATGCAGATGGAAGCGGCGAAGGCATACATGCAGAAGGAAGCGATGTTATTGCTGAATTTGCACAGGAGACAGATGAGAATGGTAACGCAACAGGTAGCAGAGTTGGCTTCGGTGATTCAGCAGTTCTTTCTACTAATGGTACAAAGGTTACTGTAAAGGATGTTAATAACAAAGAATTCGTTATGGATATTCCAGGTAATGTTGCAGGAACAGTATTTGATGATTCAGTAGGCGCAAAGCAGAGCGGAAAGTCATTGCCATCCGGTGGTACACCAACTGATATCAATCAGGAGGTTACAGATGTAGGAACTATGAGCATACATGTAGGTGCGAATGAAAATCAGGTTATCGTGCTTGATATTCCGCCAATAACTACATATACAATAGGAACAGATAACATTAATGTTATGACAAGCTATACATCACAGTTAGCAATAGCATCTGTAGATACTGCTATTAATTATGTCAACTCAGTACGTTCAAAGATTGGTGCATATGAAAACAGATTTGAGCATACTACTAATAACCTTGAGGTATCAGAGGAAAATGTAACTAAGGCATTATCAGCCAAGATTGATACAGATATGGCAGAAGAGATGACAGAATATACATCACAGACAGTACTTACACAGGCTGCTACATCTATTCTTTCACAGGCTAACCAGAGACCTTCAGAGGTGTTACAGCTTCTTCAGAACTAGAATTAATGTAAGTATGTCATTTATGGGGCATATAAAGCATAAGGTTACAGGAATGGGGATTATATGGATAATGATATGATAAAAACCTATTCATATAGAATATCACAGGCTACAAGGTCGCAGCTTGTTGTTATAACATATGATATTGTGATAGATTATCTTAGTGAGGCGGTCCAGAAGGATGACGGCGGGTTCAAGGAAAGCCTTCATATGGCTATGAGAGGAATAGACCAGCTTATCACGGGACTTGATATGAAATATGATGTGTCTGTACAGCTATATCAGTTATATAATTATATGAAAAGGTCACTTATAAATGCACAGGTTTCGTGTGACCATGAAAAGGTTAATGAAGTATCAGGACTTATGAAAAAGCTGAGAGCTTCATTCTTAGAGGTAAGCAGGCAGGATACATCAGAGCCGCTTATGAAGAATACAGAAAAAGTATATTCTGGCCTTACATATTCAAGATACGGAGCTAACGAGATGGCACAGGATACTCTTGGAAACAGAGGATATAAGGCATAAAAATAGGTCATCCACTTTATATATGGTGGATGACCTTATTTTTATTACAGGGTGTCAAAGCTGTAATACATTTGGACTCTGACATCACGAGAAGCTTCTATTGTAAATAATACTAATTATGCGCGGTTTTTCTTAGCTGCATAACCTGCTGTGCATATGCCAGATACAGCTGCTAAAGCAAGAACTGCGTATAAGTAAACATTATATGAGTCAGCAGTCTGTACAGATGTTTCAGAAGCTGTAGAGCTGTCAGCAGAAACAGAAGAAGCTTCTGTAGAAGCATTTGCAGAATTATCTGTAGAAGCATCTGTAGCAGAAGAATTATCTGCTGTAGTGCTGTCTTCTGTAGAGCCGCTATTATCAGCATCGTTCTTAGTATTATCAGATGGTGTATTAGTATTATCATCAGAAGCATTATTCTTAGCATCTGCAATAGCCTTTACCTCTGCTGATACATCGAAAGGATTAGCCTTTCCTTCGAGCGCATAAAGATAAGTTACAAGACCTATCATAGCATCCTGACTTGCGTATGTTGATATCTTTTCAGGATTGTAATAATCTTCTATAGGAGTGTATGCACCCTCTATCTTATCAGACTTAAAGTTAGCAACAAATCCCTTATATGTAGTAGCTGCAAATGCTGCATCACCATACTGTGCCTGCATAGCAAGTGCAAGTGCTGTAGAGTCAGAGTTAAGTGAACCCCAGCTTGTTATAGTTCCGTCTTCCGGATTAGCAAGGCTTGTTGTGTAAGCTGTTGCGCCGTCAATCTGTTTCTTAACTTCAGCATCAGTCTCATAGAGACTTGCGAAGAAAGGAAGTACAGTACCATTGTTATCAGCGCTGTGTCCCCAGTAATCAATACCGCTGTTATCTGTGCAGAGTGCAAGTAAAGCTGTCTTAGTTACAGCAACAGCATTATCAGCATTAGTAAGACTGTCCTTGTAAGAAGCGATGGCAGCGTAGTAAGCACCTAAAAGATATGGGTTAAGATTATTAGTGAGCTCATCTGAAGTAGCATTTGCAATAATGTTATCAAAAGCAGCGACAACATTAATTCCGTTATAATCAGCAGCATCCTTGTCAAGAACAGCAAGTGTTAAAAGAAGGTATGCATAGTTGGAATAAATGTCATTTGCAAATGAGCTTGCATTTTCAAGGTTAAGTGTTCCATCAGCATTAAGAAGTGCATCTACATTCTTAAGATATGCATCAGCCTGTACAGAACAATCATATCCTGAACGTACAGAAAGAATAAGGTTTCTTGATGCATTGTAAAATGTACTTGTGTTTGAGATGTCTGTGAAATCAGTGTTATCCATAAGGAACCTGGCTGTAGCCTTAGCTTCTGTTCTGACTTCACTAGCTGATACTGTGTCAGTACCGGCTGTTGTTACAGTAGAATCTGCCATAGCTGGAACAACGCTCATGCATATGAGGCATGCTGCAATGACTAATGAGCAGATTCTCTTTCTTAAAGTATTCATATATCCTCCTTACCAGACTCTCACCAGCTGGCGTGTAATATTATTGTGCAGTAAATATCCTGACTTGCCGCTTACAGTTAACAAACCTGCCATATCTTTGCCTTCCCATGTACAGAATATAGCTATATATTGAGGGAATACCATTATATACTGAATATATAGTAAATCTGCTTACAGTGGCGTAATAAAGATATGTATCAGCATACAGTAGAGTGAGCTGTTATGGATTCTGACCATATTCCTTACTGCCGTATAGATTGTACAGTCAGAGTAAGGAATATGTCAAGAAATATTGATATTAGAACTTTAGATTTCTTTTTGAATAATGATTGCGTCTGTTTCTTGGAGAAGTTCTGTTCTTACAAATGTAAACGATAATAAATACACCAGCGGCAGCCCCAAGTACTATCCATATATTTACTTTCAGGCAGCGCTTAGGAGAAAGTGACGTGCTTTCTTCTTCGTTGCTAAGATAAGGAAGCTGGCTGTCTTTAATGGCATTACCTGAGGATATAGTTAAAGTTGTGGCTCCGACAGTGTTATCGCCGTACTTATAGTTAAGCTTTGCAGTAAGCTTGTCATCATTGTTTGTTATGTCATAGTCAGTGTTTACATCCATAGTTACATCAGAAGTAGAGCCAGTAGTAGGAATAGTTATAAATGATGCACTAAGGTTAAAAGCAAGCTTTGACCTGCCGAAAACATCTGAAGAATAGTAATTATCAGTTGAGAACAGTGAGCTTATCTGTGAGTCAGAAGTAGTTGACTTCTTGAAGTTGTTAAAGCCCCAGTCAAACAGTGTTCTCGTATCTGTGTAACGGATTGTATCATCAGGTGAGCGGAATACAACGCATATAAGTCGCATACCATCTTTTTCTGCAAATGTTACGAGTGTCATAAGTGATTCGTCAGTAAATCCGGTCTTTCCACCCTTACAGTATTCATAGTAAAATTCGCGGTCTTTAAGCATTTTATGACGATGTCTTATAGTACGCTGTGCCGACATATTGGTAGCCGGAATAGTATATGATGATGAAGTTGAGTCGATATTAACAAAGGAGGCATTGTTGTAGCAGCCTCTTGCAATCATCGCCATATCATATGCTGTTGTGTAGTGGTTGGCATTGTATAATCCGCTTGGATTGGCAAAGTGGGTGTTTATGGCACCAAGCTCCTTCGCCTTGTTATTCATCATATCAACAAATGCATCGGCCGTTCCTGCAACCTGTTCAGCAAGTGCATAAGCTATCTCATTGGCTGAATATAATAAAAGTCCGTATAATGCCTGCTCAACGGTAATCTGTTCTCCAGCCTTCATACTAAGATTGGCATCCTCATATGGGTTGACAGAATTTGCGGCGTTAGTTGAAATAGTCATTGTATCGCTTAGGTTACAGTTTTCAATAGTAAGAAGACCAGTAAGAATTTTGGTTGTGGAAGCAGGATAACACTTGCGGTAGGCATCCTTTTCGTAGAGTATGGAGCCTGTATCGGCATCTATAAGAATGGCACTTTCGCATGTTATGGAAGGTGCATCAGGCCATGCGGCAGATGTGTCAGTGCTTCCAGTTGCGGCAGCTACGGGTGTTGCCATTGAAAATACGGTAACTGCAATAATCGTTGTGGCAGTTACCATACTTAAAGTTTTTTTAATATATTTTTTAAATGCATTAAACATAGATAAATCCCCATTTTCATATAAGATTTTGTTTTCTATAGTAATATAACACAACTTTTTTTCCTTTAAAATAGTTATTTATAGTCTTTTAGACTTTTTATACTTTTGACACTTACATCATAATATTTTTAAGATTGATTATGGACAGTAACTATAGTATGATATTAGGATGTCATTGTCATATGGTAATAATCCCACGATATGCGAATATTTAGCACGGAACAATCCGTAGGTATTAAAGTCGGGAGTTTGCCCACGATACTAAAAAAGAATTATGCAGATAAAAATGCGTGTGTAATAATTTACATTATTTATTATGGATATGTAGGACAGAATGGAGGAAAATATGCGTTTAAGAAATGTACCCGGTGCAAGAGAGATAATGGTAGAGAATGAATATGTATTCACAGAACCGGAAGGAATGAAAGGAACTTGGAAGGATGTGTTTAAAAACGATAATCCAATTCATATAGAGATAGGAATGGGAAAAGGTGTGTTTATAACAACACTTGCATCAATGAACCCGGATATTAACTATGTAGGTATAGAAAAGTACTCGAGCGTGCTTTTAAGGGCAGTTGAGAAGCAGGATGAGCTACAGCTTCCTAACTTAAGATTTATCCGTATGGATGCAGAGAATATTAATGAAGTGTTTGGAAAGGACGAGGTTGACAGAATATACTTAAACTTCTCAGACCCATGGCCAAAGGACAGACACGCAAAGAGAAGACTTACATCAAGACAGTTTTTTGCAAGATATGACCAGATGTTAAAGAAAACAGGAAGAGTTGAGTTTAAGACAGATAATAAAGACTTATTCGACTTTTCAGTGGAAGAGGTTAAGGAAGCAGGCTGGATACTTGAGGAATGTACATACGACCTTCACAACGATGCGCGACTTAATGAAGGCAATGTCATGACAGAGTATGAGAAGAAGTTCTCAGAAATGGGCAATCCGATATGCAAGCTTATCGCAGATAGAAAATAAAAAAGGAACAATCCGTAGGTATCATAGTTGGGGGCTTTTGACCCCAACATCATATAAAATAATATAATAAATATAGAAACAAATACCCCTTTGCAGCATATATTAAAACAGGCAGCCGGTTAATTCCGGCGCTCATAATGCTGCAAAGGGGTGTATTATTATGCGTTGTAACAGATGTTGTCCTATAAACCGTATCAATGAATTCCTCTACTACCACAAGTGCTGGAATAAGAGGATAGTCAGGTTCAAGCGCTCGTGGGATGAGATATATCATATAGTCAACTGCAAGTGAAAGTATTATATAAATATCATAATTATGTCAGTGTTAGAAAGATGCATTTACATAATCCATCGAAATTATCTCAACCACAAACAAAATAATTTATCTATGTGCATTTTTCCTTATTTGTTCATTTATAGTATAAGATACATTTACATCTTGTCAGGTGAGTCATAAGGCTGTACTGTGATGTTACGTTTCTTAAGGAAATGCTCTACCACTATGTTAAGAATGTAACATATAACTGCCATAGTAGGAACTCCGAGGAACATACCAAGCACGCCGAACATAGCTCCGCCTACCACGATGGCGAATATAACCCACAGAGGCTTAAGTCCTGTACTGTCACCAAGAATTTTGGGACCAAGGAAAAGACCGTCAAACTGCTGGATGACAAGTATCATAACCGCAAAAAATATAACCTGTACAGGATTAACAATAACTATGATTATACCACCAAGAACACCGCCGATATAAGGTCCGAAGTAAGGAATCATATTAGTGATACCCACGATAACGCTTATAAGCACTGTGTATGGGAACTTGAATATATTCATACATACAAAGCATATAATTCCGATAATTACCGAATCAATCGCCTTTCCATACATAAACTTAAGGAAAATGTTTGTGCTTTCCCTGCATATGGTTCTTGCTGTATCAGCGGCCTGCTTAGGAAATACAGCGTAAAGAAGCTTTTTAAACTGGTAAAATATATTCTTGTGGTCTGATATCATATAAACAGATACCATAATTGATATAATAAGGTTGACAACTCCTTTTACGATAGCCATAGAAGTATTTACAACGTATGGAAGCAGGTTAGCAAGTGTATCTGTAAGATAGGATATAATCTTAGGATACAGTGATGTAAGGTGCTCATTTATAATGTTATAATCTATAAAGCCGAGATCTGCATGCCGGTTTTCAAAGTTATCTACCATCGTAGTCAGGTTGTTGTACCAGACAGGCAGTCTGTCCACGATATCGGTTATACTCGTATACAACTGTGGAAGTATGAATACCATAAGTATTGCAATAACACCGATAGCAATAACATAAGTTACAAGTATTGATAACCACTTGGAAAGCTTGTCTGATTTCATATGAAGTGTATTCTTGAACAGATTTCTGTAGAAAAATCTGACAAGAGGGTACAGTATAAATGCTATAAATGCACCTACAAGGAATGGTGCAATAACCTGAAGTGCCTGTCCAAGCAACTTGACTGTGTTGTTAAAGCTTCCGACAATCCTTACAAGAAGAATTGTTCCAAGGACAAACATAAGTCCGTATATCACTATTGTAAAGTACCGGCTGTTAGGCTGGAAACGGTTTTTTCTTATAACAGGGTTAATATCCTGTGCGGTGTTCGTGTTGTTACCGCTGTTTTTGTTTTCATCTGTTGACATATATGCTCCTGTATTATTTTATTATTGTTGTTACTGTTGTTGTTGTTGTTGTTGTTGTTGTTGCGTTGTTTACTGCTGTTATCTGGTTATTTACCGGTTGCTTGTCACAGCAGCTATATTGTATATTTATATGTGTTATAAAGATATACTTATATATAAGTATGATACCCTATATGAATAAGTAAAAAAACCCTTTTTTCGTAAAAAAAGCCTAAAATAATGCCAATAAATATAAAAAATTGGATTGTTCTTAAATAAATACAAAAAAGCACTTGATTTTTTGATAAAAAGGATATAATATATTTTTTGTTGTTACGGCAACGAAATATAAAATATGCACCGCTAGCTCAGTTGGTAGAGCACCTGACTCTTAATCAGGGTGTCCAGGGTTCGAACCCCTGGCGGTGCATTTAGGAAAGTCTTTTGATTTGGTCGATGGAGCCAGGTTGAGGGGCTTTTATTTTTTATTCTGACATCTTTGGTCTTTGACGTTCAGCCATTTTAATTACATTTTAAGTAAATGTTTCATAATAATCCCAAGGTTTAATTAATTTAACATTTAAAAGATAATGATGAACTCTGGAATATTGAGAATTTTCATCCGGAAATTTAATTATTGTAAGAATATTGTAAGTTAAGAGGTTTATATTAAATATATAGAACAGAACTACTGATTAGAATTGTGACGGAGAAAATTCTATTCAGACGATAAAGGGGATTAGCTATATTTAGCTGGAAAAGAGGTTCATATGGGAAGAAAAGTTAATAAACGAAGAAAAACATTACGGCTTATGATGGCTGGAGCTGTAACAGCCGCAGGTATTATGGGCATTGTTATGTTGGCAAAGTTAAGGCCGGTTGAGGACTACATACAGAAGGCCGACTATATGAAAGGTGAAACAGTAAGTACTATGGGTGACGTAGTAGAAGAACAGCCGGATAGTGAGTTACAGGAAGAAACATATGAAGCATCATATGAGCAGATAACTAACGAAGAAAAGTATGAAGAAACAACACCAGAGCAGAAATACGAAGAATTGACAAGTGAGGAGGTTGTTGCAACTGAAAAAGAAGCTGTTACAGAGGAACCTGAAACGGCAGCACGTAGAAGCAATCGTCTTAATGTAAAATGTGTGTTACAAAATCCTGAACTGCCAACAGGCTGTGAGATTACAGCGCTGACTATAGTTTTAAACTATCTTGGATATGATGTTGACAAGCTTACTATGGCGGATAAGTATCTTGATAAGGGGCCAGTTGGAGATACATCACCTTACAAAGCATTTGTGGGTAATCCAAGAGATGAACATTCATGCGGCGCATTTGCACCTGTAATCGTCAATTCTGCAAGAAAGTATCTGGCTGCACAGGACTCAGATATGAATGTATACAATGTCACAGGGGCAGATTATGATGAGCTTGTAGATTATGTAGACCAGGGGCATCCGGTGCTTGTATGGGAAACTATGTGGATGGCAAAGCCACACGAAGCAGCAGAATGGACAGTAGATGGCGAAAAGATAACATGGCTGTCACACGAGCACGCTATGGTGCTTATCGGCTACACAGAAGATACATATATTATGGCGGATCCATTAAGAGGCATATACGAGTATGACAAGGAAACTGTTGAGGACAGATACCGCAGAATGGGAAGTCAGGCGATTGTGATATATTGATGAATACATTTTTAATAATATTATCGTTCCGGGGAATACTTCCACTATGGAGGTGATTAATGTGTACCCGGAATATGATGGTAAAGGCTATGAAGAAGATATACACAAGTATACATTTCCACACAGGAAGGTGTATGATGCCGAATTAGACCGGCAGAAGGAAAGTGAAGCCGAGGAGCTTGATACAGATGATATGAAGTTTAATTCAATGGCGGATTATGAAGATTTCCTTATATGGGGAACGGATTATAAAGACCAGTTTTTTTAAATCGATGCTAAATAATCTAAAAGATTTATTAATCTTTCAGGCATTGATTGACGTGTGTTTTAAATATGTTATATGATAAGCGGGAGCGGTATCTGATACCATATACGTGTGGTAGAGAAGATTACGCTTCCGTTTTTAGTGTCAGAGGATTGCAGAGTAATGTAGCAATCCGTGTACATCAAGTAAGGGGCAGAATATTTCTTAACCCTTACATCTTGATATGGATTACGATGGGAGATAGTGCTGTGTACGGATATGTTGTAGTGAATAAGCCGGAGCTTAAGATTAAAGAATATGATGTATACCGTTCATATTACTGTGGACTGTGTGATGAGCTGAAAGAGCGGTACGGAGTGAATGGGCAGTTATCTATAAGTTATGATATGACATTTCTGATGCTGCTTCTTACAGGGCTGTACGAGCCTGATACGAGAAAGTATGAGGCAAGGTGTATAGCGCATCCTGTTCATAAGCATCCTGTAAGCAGGAACGATATATCGGCTTATGTTGCCGATATGAATGTGCTTATGACTTATTACAAATGCATGGATGACTGGAATGATGACAGGAAAGTTACAAGAAAGGCACTTGCAGACTCACTTAAAGGAAAAGTAAGACGTATTGAGGCTGAATATAAAGATAAAGCAGCAGCGATAAGGACTGCGATGGATAAACTGGGTGAGCTTGAAAAAGCAGGTGAGAGCAACGTGGATATGCCAGCGGAACAGTTTGGCATAATTATGTCGCAGATACTGCTTATGAAGGATGACGAGTGGAAGGATACACTTGTTAAGATTGGCAGCTCACTTGGAAGATTTATATATATACTGGATGCATATGAGGACCTGGATGAGGATAATAAGAAGGGCAGATATAACGCACTCAGGGCATATGCTGACAGACCCGATTATGATATATTTGTGGAAAATGTGTTGAAGTCACTTATGGCACAGTGTGCGGCTGGCTTTGAGAGACTTCCTATAATAGAAAATGTTAATCTTTTAAGGAATATAATATATTCTGGTGTATGGACAAGGTTTGAACTGTGTAAGAATAAAAAAGACAGTGTTGATCAAAGATAAGATTTGGAGGAAGTATGACTGATCCGTATTCAGTACTTGGAGTATCAAGGGATGCTTCAGACGAAGAGATAAAAAAGGCATATAGAACATTAAGCAGAAAGTATCATCCTGATGCCAATATTAACAATCCTAACAAGGATAAGGCCGAGGAGATGTTTAAGACAGTACAGCAGGCTTATAACCAGATAATGAAGGAAAAAGAAGGTGGATATACATCTTCTTACAGCCAGAATCGTGGCGGTACAGGAAGCTATGGCTATGATGGTGATTACCAGAATGACGGGCAGAATGGCGGATATGGTAACTTTGGCGGAGATTTCTGGGGTTATGGACCATTTGGCTTTGGTGGATATGGTGGTTCAGGCAGCGCTTCCAATATGAATGGTAACGACCAGACTACTATACATTTAAGAGCTGCAGCTAACTACATTAATAATGGTGGATATGATGAAGCGTTAAATGTGCTTAATTCGATGGAAGACAGAGATGCCAGATGGTACTATTATAGTGCGCAGGCTAATGCCGGAAAGGGTAATCAGGCGACTGCCATGGAACATGCAAGACGTGCAGTTGAGCTTGCGCCGGATAATATGCAGTATAGAATGTTCTACCAGAGGATGAACAGTGGCGGAGAATGGTATACAGGAAGACAGCAGACGTATCAGAACCCAGGCCGCAGCATGGGTGGCTGGTGCATGAGACTGATACTTCTTAATCTTGCCTGCAACTGTTGTCTTGGCGGTGGCGGATTATGCTGCCCGGGAGGATACTACTACTAGGCTTTCTTCCCATTCTTTAAGATTAGAAAACAGAATATCGAACTGTACAGGTCCTGTTTCAAGAATGTAGCGGTGGAACTCTTTTAAGGAGAAGTCACTGCCAAGGTCTTTCTGGGCCTGTTTTTTAAGTTCTTCAAAACCTATAAATCCAAGCACATATTTGCAGTAGTTGCCTGGATTAGCGATGAGTGCTGTATACATCCAGTGTGCAGTGTCAGGGCTGTTAAAGCCCCAGTTGCTTAAGTAGGATGACAGTCTTGCTTCATCCCATCCATAGTAGTTGACACCTATATCGCCTATGGCATGTAAGCAAAGGGTAAGGGCGTAATTACATTTGGCAAGAGTGTTAAGGTTATCGTTGTTATTGTTGTTATATTCGTAAGAGTGGACTTCTACATACGAAGCCCAGCCTTCCATATATCCGCCCGGTTTTATGTACGAGCGTATCAAAGAAGGATTAGTCTTTAAAAAGTACTGTGTCTGATACATATGTCCCGGATAACTTTCATGTGAAAGTACCGGATATATGTCGCTGCTGTCAGTTCCAGAGTTATTTATATATATTGAATTGATATCAGGGTTATCTATCTGTGGCATAAAGTACATGGCAGGGCTTGCATAGTCGCGCAGGCTGTCAGATACATATTTGATAGAATAGCCAGCCTCATCTAATTCTGGATAATCGTCAGTTATGCGTTTCTTTAAGTCCTCTATGATACTTTCAGGTTCAGTCATATTAAAAGAGTAGCGGCTAAGACTGTCAATCAGTGAAGAGTCCTTCTGGACAAGCTTTCTCATAACAAGCATATAGCCACGCATATAATCTTCAAGAAGAGAGTTGTACTCATCTACCGACTTACTCCATCCAAGTGTCTGCTCTAAAAGTCCCTCATAGTATCTCTGACCATCAGGATAGCTGCATATTCCGCCTGTGTAGCGGTTAGTGCCCTTAAGTGCGCTAAGACCGTCAATAAGTGCCTGATAACCGGGGATTACGTGATTATTGATGGCATCAAGGTTAAGCTTCTTATATTCAGCTTTCTCGTCATCAGATATAAATGTAAGTGCATCTATACGTGTGTTAAAGTCATCTATAAAAAGGCGGTCGGACGAGCCTGTTTTATTCACGGAGTCTATAACTGACTGACATGAGCTTATAATATCGTCAAGCAGGGAGTCTTCTTTAGTAAGACCTTTGCTGGCACGCATATTTTCATATTCTATGAGATTGGCAAAGTAGCTATCGACATCACATAACAGTGTTATGTATTCATCCACGTCCTTTTTTTCCACAAATGTATACTCTGAAAATACAAGTGGCAGCTCTATCTGTATGCCTATGGTTGGTGTGAGCTGTGTATCGTATAAGTCAAGGTCACTGTAACACAGGCGTGTCTGAAGATACGAAAGGAGATAGTCGTAAGTTATTGTCTGTTTTTTGGAAAGGAAGTTCCTGTCAAATGCTGTAAGCTCGGTGATACACTGTGTTATATCAGATGTATCATCAAGTGAGTCTGTATCTATACGTCCAAGGGTAACATCATAATCTGTAATGCCATATTCGTCAGGATGTTCAAGAAGGGTATGTAATGACAGTGTATCATCAACGATAAGTTCTTTGAACAGTCCGTCAGTGAATTCTTCAAATGCTTCATTATCAGTAGTGTTATAACTATACTGCGTGTCGTATGAATTATTATTCTTTCCACGAAGCCGTCTGATGTCGGTTATACTGCAGCCTGTGAGAGATATGCTGGCAGCAGATATAACGACAGCCATCGTAAGGCTTATTACTTTTTTAATATTGCGCTTAAACATTATGATATGCTCCTATTTTTATATATTCTGATGTTACGGTGAAAAGGTGTTTTGCCCTTTACATCATATTTTTGTGATATATGGGTTTGTCACTTGTAGAATGGAATATTTATGAGTCAAAAACAACTTAATTGTGTTTACGCATTTATAGTATATACCATAAATAGATAAAGCTAAAATATATTTTACATGATAAGGCGGTGACGTTCAAGGACTACGTAAACTGCGAAGTTTCCTGCCATTGTTTATATCACCTCTTTCATTTTTGGTGTTCAAGAGTGCGTAAACTGTGAAGTAACGTAGCATGTGTGATACACCGGTGAGTGGCTTGATTTATTATTGTTACCCATATCCTAAATATATGTACGGGGTACTTAAAACTTGACATATTATTAAAAGTTAACTATCATTAAATGATTGGAAAAACCTGTATAGATAAGCAGGATTAACTTAGAGAAAATAAGGAAAATGGAGGTTATAAATATGCCACAGAATAAAGGTCCATTTTATATGACAACGGCTATTGCATATACATCAGGTAAGCCACATATCGGTAATACTTATGAGATAGTGCTTGCGGACAGTATCGCAAGATTCAGACGTCAGGAGGGATATGATGTATTTTTTCAGACAGGTACTGATGAACACGGTCAGAAGATTGAATTAAAGGCAGAAGAAGCAGGAATAACACCTAAGGAATTCGTAGACAAGACATCTGCTGAAATTAAGAGAATATGGGATCTTATGAATACATCATATGATAAGTTCATAAGAACAACAGACGATTACCATGAAAAGCAGGTTCAGAAGATATTTAAGAAGCTCTACGATCAGGGAGATATATATAAGGGTGCATACGAAGGTATGTACTGTACACCTTGTGAGTCTTTCTGGACAGAGTCACAGCTTGTTGATGGAAAGTGTCCTGACTGTGGACGTGAAGTTAAGCCGGCTAAGGAAGAAGCATATTTCTTTAAGATGAGCAAGTATGCCAACAGACTTATTGAGCATATTAATACACATCCAGAATTTATACAGCCTGTATCAAGAAAGAATGAGATGATGAATAACTTTCTTCTTCCGGGACTTCAGGATTTATGTGTATCAAGAACATCATTTAAGTGGGGAATTCCAGTTGATTTTGATGACAAGCATGTAGTGTATGTATGGCTTGATGCGCTTACTAACTATATTACTGGTATCGGTTATGATGCTGACGGCAACTCTTCTGAGCAGTACAAGAAGTTCTGGCCAGCAGACCTTCACCTTATCGGAAAGGATATTATCAGATTTCATACTATATACTGGCCAATATTCCTTATGGCACTTGGCGAACCACTTCCTAAGCAGGTATTTGGTCATCCATGGCTTTTACAGAATGATGGCAAGATGAGTAAGTCTAAGGGGAATGTTATATATGCAGATGACCTTGTAGATATGTTTGGTGTTGATGCCGTAAGATACTTCGTTCTTCACGAAATGCCATTTGAAAATGATGGTGTTATATCATGGGAGCTTTTAGTTGAACGTATGAACTCAGACCTTGCTAATACTCTTGGTAATCTTGTAAACAGAACTATCGCCATGTCTAACAAGTACTTTGGTGGAGTAGTAAACAAGACTGGTGTTACAAGTGAGGGTGCCGGTGTTGATGAAAATGGCGCAAGTCTCGACTTTGATGCTGACCTTAAGGCTGTTGTAACAGCAACAAGAGATAAGGTTCAGGAAAAAATGTCTACACTTCATGTTGCAGATGCCATGACTGAGGTATTTTCTTTATTTAAGAGATGCAATAAGTATATAGATGAAACTATGCCTTGGGCGCTTGCCAAGGATGAGTCTAAGAAGGAAAGACTTGAAGAGGTACTTTACAACCTTGTTGAGAGTATTACTATCGGTGCTAATCTTCTTAAGTCATTTATGCCAAACACAACTGAAAGTATATTAAAGCAGCTTTATCCAGCTGACCCATCAGAGGGTGAAAGAGATTTTGATGACCTTGATAAGTTCGGTTTAAGAAAGTCAGGCGAAAATGTTACTGACAAGCCGGAAATTCTTTTTGCAAGACTTGATATAAATGTTGTTATGGAAGAGGTTGAAAAGCTTCAGGAAGCACAGAGAAAGGCTAACGGAGCAGTAGAATATCCTGTAGTTGAAAAGAAGCCTGAAATAACATTTGAAGATTTTGAAAAAATCCAGATTCAGGTTGGCGAAGTGCTTAAGTGTGAACCAGTAAAGAAGGCTAAGAAGCTTCTCTGCTCACAGATTCGTGTCGGCGATGAGGTAAGACAGATTGTATCTGGTATATCACAGTACTACAAGCCAGAAGAAATGGTTGGCAAGAAGGTTGCAGTGGTTACTAACCTTGCACCACGTAAGATATGCGGCGTTGAATCACAGGGTATGATACTTGCGGCTATGGATGATAAGGACAACCTTTCTGTTATGACTGTTGATAAGGACATCATTGCGGGTAGTGAAATCGGATAAAATTGTTGTTTAGCTGAAAATTTATTGACAAACGGACGACATAACATGCGAAAGCTACAAGCCGTGCCGGAGGAAAGCGGAGCAAAGTGCTGTGCTTGCACAAAGCACTTTGCTCTGCTTTTCTCCGATAGGGCGCCAGCCCGACAGTGAAAGAAAGCGAAGCCTTCTTGAACATGCACGGCGAAAGTAGTGGGTCCGTGCAGACGCTCTGACTGCTTACACTATATCTGATTGTGACTTAATATACTTTCTAAATGAGTGGTAAATATAAGAGGCTTTTCATTTTTATATAAGTTTGTTATTTTTTGGAGTGAGAGTTATACTTGCTCAATAAGAAGTGTTAATAAAGATTGAGTAAGAAGGAGAACTATATGAGAAAAAATTATGGTATGATACCGACTTTAATAGCTGCTATGGCATTTTCAATACTGTTGGCAGGAAGTTCATCTGTTGCTGCAACACAGGTAATGGCAGCGGAAGATAACAGTGGTTATGCAATGGTAATGGCAGATGATAACGCATCTGATACAATAGCAACAGGTAAGTGGGGAAGTTGTGACTGGAATGTAAGCAGTGATGGAGTTCTTACAATCGGCGGTGGTATTGGTGCAAGTGACTATTATTATTATGATGGAAGTGTATGGCATGAATACGATATCTATAGAATAGATATAGTGGGCGATATATCATTTGAAAAGAATACAAGTCTTGAGATGCTTTTCGCATGTATGGAAAAGGTTAAAGAAATTAATGGACTTGACAGGCTTAATACTGAAAATGTAGTTAATATGAGTGGAATGTTTGAACACTGTTATGAATTAACAAGTATTGATGTGAGTCATTTTAATACATCAAATGTCACCAATATGAGTCATATGTTTAACTGGTGTGATAAATTAACTTATGTAGATGTAAGTGGTTTTGATACATCTAAGGTAACAAATATGGAAGAAATGTTTATTAATTGTATGAAACTGCCTAGTATAGATGTAAGTGGATTTGATACAAGTAATGTAACAGATATGAGTATGATGTTTCGTAGCTGTTACGCATTAACAAGTTTGGATGTAAGCGGATTTGATACAAGTAACGTAACAGATATGAATCAGATGTTTAGTGGATGTGAATTGATAAAGAAACTTGATATTCATAATTTTAATCTTTCTAACATTAATGAGGAAAGTAATTATATTGATGGTATGGAATGGATATTTATGGGATGTGACAGCATATCAGAATATATTATGCCATATAATCTTGGAACTGACATTAATAGAGAAAAGAATATTATGTATATGTTGATGTATATGGCAGATTGCCAGTGGAAGGATGTAACCGACGGTATTATATATGATGGAAAGCCAGATACGTTGATGGAGAATCATATATACATCAAATATGTTGAGGGTGCTAGGAATGGTTTATGCCAAGGTGACGATGGCAACTGGTACTATTATCTTAATGATGAAATAGATACGACATATATAGGTTTGGCATGTAATGAATATGGATGGTTTTACGTAAATAACGGAGTTGTTGATTGGAGCTATACAGGTTTAGCAAATAATGAGTATGGTTGGTTCTACGTAAATAATGGAGTGCTTGACTGGGGTTATACAGGACTTGCAAACAACGAGTATGGATGGTTCTACGTAAATAACGGAGTTGTTGACTGGAGTTATACAGGCTTAGCAAACAACGAGTCAGGTTGGTTCTATGTAAATAAAGGAGTGCTTGACTGGGGTTATACGGGACTTGCAAACAATGAATCAGGTTGGTTCTATGTAAATAATGGAGTTGTTGACTGGAGCTATACAGGTTTAGCAAATAATGAGTATGGCTGGTTCTATGTAAATAATGGAATAATAGACTGGAATTATACAGGAACAGTTTCTAATGAATATGGTACATGGAATGTTATAAATGGTCAGGTCGTATTTTAGAATTTTAAAGTATTGAATTTTAATATATAAAATGGCAGGAAGTACAGATAATGATGTGTATTTTCTGCCATTTTATATTTTACATTAATTTCCCCCTTAAAGTGGTAGACAAAATGCCTAAAAAACGCAGGTAGATAGTACCTTTATTGGCATTTTGCAAGAAAATGTGACAATAGCAGATATGATATTGACGAAATGTGTCATTGTAACTACAATAAAATTAAATATATGTATTAAATATATACAAATAATACCAGTTGATTGCATAAAAAGGAGTGGTCATTTATGAGGCATAACTACAAAAAAATGGTAATTGCGGCAGGAATGGCGGCGATAATAGCATATATGCCAGTTACAGCCATGGCAGGAACAAATATTCAGACCAGTGCTAATATTTTTGCGGAAACAAATATTCAGACCAGCGCTAATCTTCGTGCAGGAACAAATCTTCAAAACAGCACAAGTATTCTTGCAGGAATGAATATCCTATCAGATACTAACATTATGACAGGCGTTCTTAACAGCATAAATACAGAGATCTTGAAAAATAATGCAAAGGTAAGTGGTACAGATATTGTAGTTGATGCAGATGCCACAGACTGGAAGAATATAAAGGAGAGAAAGTCAGCATCGGATAAGGTGTCTTCGTGGAAGGCAGCTATAGCTTCTGATTATTCAGCACTGTACCTGTATTATGAAGGAATGACATCGACAGAGTGGGATTATAATTATGCAGGTGGCAGTGATGATGTGTTATTTAAGATAAATTACGCTGATGGTACACAGGGACAGAAAAATAACATAATAAAGTTTGTAGCATGGGAGAATATGGCGGTTGCAAAGGATGGTAATTATGGTGACATAGCAAATGCAAGTGCAGCAACTGTCAATGAGGCACACGGCAACACAGCAGGACCATATATGATAGAAGCCTCTATTCCTATGGATTTTTTTGCAAGCTCTGATTTTACGATAACATTTGCAGGAACATCAGTAGCATTATCGGATATCGAAGTTCTTGAGGGGGTTGACACCGGGGAGGAAGAACCAGACCCTGTATACAATGGAATAACTATAGACGGAAGCTTCAAAGACTGGGATGCGGTCACAAAGTATGATGCAGGCTGTCCTAATGAAGAGCATAAGTACTGCATAGAAAAGACAGCGATGGTGTTTGATGGCGACTATGTATACATATACATAAAAGATGGCAACGCAGGAAGTGCTTTCGGTGCGGGTTCACATTCTAACGGAAGATATTCCATAAAAACAGACCTTGGCAATGAGCTTGTATTCCAGCTTACACAGGATGGCGGAATAAGCGGTGTAGAGAATGCAGAATGTATACATGTTGGAAAGCAGTGGGAAATAGCTATTCCAAAGGCTGACCTCCCAGCATACAACAATACACTGTCGTTTGGATTATACCTGACAGACCCATTTGTAACAGATGTATACAATCTTGACGGTTCAACAGGAAAGGATACCAATATAGATATAGCTTATGATGGGCTTTATGGTGACTGGAATAACTATCCGCACACAACTATAGAGTATGCGACAGCAGGTACACAGCAGGACAGAACAGATGCAAAGGGTGCGCTCTACTGTGTGGGAAGTACACTTTATGGACATGTTGTGACAACGATGCTGGAACATCTGGCTGAAGCCGGCGGCGAATTTATGAATGCCGTTACGATACTTTTTAATAATAACTGGAGTCAGGTGTTCTATCCAAGAATGGAGACGGTGGCAGAGGATGGTTCTATCAACTGGAATACACCAAAGGGTGGAATGGCAGACGGAACATATGAGTTCTATCTGTTTTCAACCGATGCATGGCATAATTCGCCAAGCATATATGATGCCAATGATATGGACAAATGGTACGGCAAGATGATAGTTACTATAAAAGACGGAAAAGATGAGTGTGAATTCTATCTTAACCTTGAGAAGGTAGCAGAAAAGCTTAACTGTGATGCAAGTGATTTCAAGCGCATAGATGCTCAGTTTGGAAGACTCGGACAGCAGTGGATAACAACAGCGGGTGCATCTTCTGGTGCATGGCTTGGACTTATATTATGTGTTGGTGTGACAGCAGGTGTGCTGGTACGCCAGAAAAAGAAAAGTGACAGGCAGGTGTCTTAACGATGAGAGTTAGTCCTATAGTGGCAGTGGTAGTCATAGCATTATGGTTATATATAATTTCCGTTACGCACAGGGCAAAGCTTCATGCGTGGGAGTTCCTTATAGGAAGTCTTGGGCTTTTCGGGATAATGATGATGACTATCCAGCCGGTTCTTACTATGCCGCTTGCAAGATGTGTGTCGGCGCTTGCAGGAGTTGTTGGCAATATTACAGGTACATTTACGGCTTACTTTAAGTATGGAATTATATTTATACATACAGGAGTTTCATCAATAACACTTCTTATCGACTTTGAGTGTTCGGGAATAATTGAGATTATGGCATTTCTCTCGCTGCTGGCGTTCTTTAATGTCTATAATATCAGCGAGAAAATAATGGTCGGTATAGGTGGCTTCTGTTACATTATGGTGTGTAACGCACTAAGAATAGTACTTATATGCCTTTCTGTACATTTCTTTGGTATGGGAGCATATTATGTTGTTCATACATTTATAGGAAGAATATTCTTCTACGCTTTAAGTGTATGGCTGTATTTCTATGTGTTTACAAAGCCGCAGATTATTAAAATGAAAGTGGGGAATTTCGCATATGGCAGTGATAAAGTCAATTCTTAATTCCTTTCTTTTCTGGGGTGGCTGGATTATCATTCCATTTATAATGGAAATAGTTCCAGCGTTAGGAAGTGTGTTCCTGCTCATAAGAAGAGGGGCAAGATATAAAAAAAGAAAAAAAGAGCTGACAGTATATCCTGATATATCGCTGATTATTCCGGTGTATAATTCGCAGGATACGCTGTACCAGTGCATAGAGTCCATACATAAAAGTTCATATCCGAACGACAGGATAAGAGTGTTTCTTGTTAATAATAAGGGACAGGATAACAGCTTTGACGTGTATGCAGAGTGTCAGAGAAAGTTTCCTGAACTTCATATGCAGTGGATGAATGCAGAGCAGGGAAAGTCGCGTGCGCTTAATCTTGCGCTGTATAACAGTGAGGGAAAGTACATAATCAATCTTGACAGTGACGGACTTCTTGAGAAGAATGCTCTTATAAATATGATTACAAGATTTGAGACGGACACAGACCTTAACTGTATGACAGGTGCTATTCTTACAGTTCCGGAGCAGATAAAAAAGTATAAAGGTTTCTTTCCAAGGCTCCTGCGTAATCTTGAATTTATGGAGTATGCGCAGGCATTTCTTGCAGGAAGAAGTTACGCTTCAGAGCTTAATTCAGTGTATACACTGTCAGGCGCATTTTCGGCATTCAGAAAGTCAGTCGTGTTAAAGTCGTGGATGTACAACACGGATACTATATGTGAAGATACGCACATAACTTTCCAGATGCGTTACAGACAGGATGAACGTGTTGAGGTATGTGAGGATGCATTATTCTTTGTTGACCCGATAGAGGATGTCAATAAGCTGTATACACAAAGACAGAGATGGCAGAGGGGAAGTCTTGAGGTTGCCAAAATGTTTATGGATAAAGACTTCAAGTTAAAGAACTTTATTTCGGATGTAAGTGTTAAGACACTGCTTTACGACCACACATTTGCATTTCCAAGAATGATATGGTATCTGGCGCTGATATGCCTTATGGTTGTCGGATATTCAGGAAAAGTTATCATACTTTCAACGGGAATTATATTTGCACTTTATATTCTTGTGGGATATATGTATTTCATAACAGCATCACACTATTTAAAGATTAATAAAGAGGTGCGGTCCTACTATATAAGCCATTGGTGGTGTGTACTGCTGCTTCCGTTCTTTAATCTGGCAGTATTCTTTATAAGAATGGCAGGAATAATTAACAGTATACAGACAGACAGTTCGTGGAAGACGAAGACACTCACACAGGAATGTGCTGAATTCGCAGGAGTAGTGAAGAGTGATGTGAAAAAGGTGACTGGAATTATTGAAAAAATCAGACATAAAGTAAATATAAGTGCTGATGTGAATGACAGAAAATAATCTATTGCGGGACTACTGGGAATATTGTAGTTATGATGAGAAAACTATAAATGGGCAGATATAGAAGATGTACTGAAATAGGTTACTTTTGTCATTAACTCAGATATATAAAATTTTATGAGGTACATTTCTAAAAAAACATAAATATCATTGTACGGAAACGGAGTAACTATGGAAGAACAAAAGTCTGGCAATAATAAAAAGGCAGGAATGAAAAGACATCCTATTCTTATAATAACCACAATATGCGTGGTAGCTGCGGCGGCATTAGGCGGTCTGATTACATATATCCTGATAGGCAGATACGAAAAAGAAATAATTGAGGTGTGCGCAACTCAGCAGGATGCATATGTACAGCTTGTTTTAGACCAGATTAACTTAAAAGATAACAGAGATGATGAGGAGATTATTAACGACATATTAAAGACAATGGACTCCTCATCTAATAAATACTGGGCATTTTCTAAGAACCAGTCGATGTTATTCGTTAAGGATGTATTGGAAACCAACAGATATAAGGGTGTGTCAGCAGATACATATTATAATGCAAGACAGGCAGCAGATTTTATGAATGGGCTCGGGCTAAATAAAGTAGAGCACAGCGTTATAAGCCTTGATAACAAAACCTATCTTGTATCGGGAGTTATGTTTAAGTACGCAGGTCAGGATTACAGACTGTGCCTTATGACAGAAAAGAGTGTACTGCTTGATGATAATACATACCTTGAGATAAAGGTTCAGATGGAAACATTCGTAGTTGTAATACTGTTAGCACTTGTTCTTGTAGCATCTATATATGCGTTAAGAATAAGACAGTTATCATTTAAACTTGATGAAAAGGAAGCTGACATAAGAAGCCTTAGTATGAGCTTATCAAAGGTTAATGAGAAGCTTATGGATAAAGACCTTCACGATACACATAACAATGTATGGCGACAGAAGGCTATAGTGCCATTTATGAAAAAACTTATAGAAAGAAACATAATGCCGGTTACATTTGCACGTGTTGAATGTGAAAACAAGGAGAGCAGAAACAAGTTTCTTGGAAGGGCAGTTTATGTGCTGGACAGGGATGTCATTCGTTTTGAATATGGAGAAAGTGACATTATTCTGCTGGCAGTAAATGTGAGTGAAGCACAGTTGAAGTATAATCTTGGCGTGCTTGAGGATAAGGATGTCAAGGTTCAGAGAGTAATGCTTATAGACAATAGTACAGATATAAAAATGCTGGAAGAAAAATATCTGTAAGAATGGAGAGTATATGGCAGTTAAGTTATACAGAGAGTACAGAATAAAGTTTTATCTTAATATGCGACATTATATTATTATCAATGGAAACAAGGGTGAAACACATCCGCATACTTGGGAGTTTGCGCTTGATATAAAGTTTGGAAGAAGCTCATTTGTGGAGTTCAATATATTTGAAAAGGGAATAACAGACTTCCTTGATAAGTACCAGAATAAAGTCTTAAATGAAGAAGACCCATTTAATGCAATACTTCCTACACTTGAAAATGTAACAGACTATTTTGCAGATGAATTCTACCGCATAATACATAATATCGGTGGAATACTGACATCTGTTGAAGCGAGTGAAACACCAACAAGAAGCTACATAATCAATATGGAAGAACAGGAAGAAAATGCGGGCAATAACGAGGAAACAGAAAATAAGATAATGTCTGACGTTATAGATGCAGTGCTTAATGGGATAGTGGATACGGATAAAGAATAATCAGTATATAAGAGGCAGGGTCAATGAATAAACAAGGGAAAAATCGTGTTTTATATTACACAGCGGCAGTAATCGGCGGACTTATATATATAGCGCTGGCAGTATTTATGTCCGTTATGGTTATAAAGCTTGTAAGCAAGAACGGAGTATATCCGTCAGGCTCAGATACTATGTATCATATATACAGGGGCGATTATGTATACAATTCCATAAAGGCAGGTAACTGGTATCCATTATATGATTATATGTGGTACAACGGAGTAGAGCTTATGAGATACTGGGCACCACTTTGCGCATATGTTATGGCATTCTGTGAAATGCTTGCCGGAGGGGATATGCTTATAGGATATCTCATATTTGTCGGACTTATATGTATGCTTGGTGCAGTAAGCTGGCTGTGTATAGGCATAAGAATGAAAAGGCCGGTACTTGGTGCATTTATAGGTATAATCTGGTTCTTTATGCCAAATAACCTGCTTGCATTATTCGTTGAAGGTAATCTTGCAAGGTCGCTAAGTATGATATTTCTGCCAGTATTTATATATGAGGTGTCAGAATATCTTAAAGACAGAAGGGCAGTAAGGATGCCTTTCATTATAATAAGCTTTGTGCTTATAGCGCTGTGCCATCTTGGCTATGCAGGAATGGCTGCGCTTGCGGTGATTGTATACTGTATTATACATATGTTACAGGGCTATTCCAAAAGAGCTGTGGGAGATATAATTGTCGCTTTACTGCTAGGCTTTATGTTAATCGGCGTATGGATGGTCGCATCACTTAATGGTGGTATTACTTCGCTTGATAATTCTGAAAATATGGCAAACTTTTTCCAAAGCCTTTGGGTTACAATTAATCCACTAGACAGAGTGACAACTAATAATTCACATTTTTACTTCGGTCTTGCTGCAGCACTGCTTGCAGTAAGCGGAATGTTTTTCGGATATAAGAAGTCAAGGGCAGGCTTTATTGCAGCCATAATAACACTCATATGCACAACAACGGCTATGTATCCGGTGCTTAAGATACTTCCGGGAAGCCAGTATCTGTGGATGTTAAGATTTATATCAATAGCACTGTGTATGATACTTTACAGCTTTCTTAAGTGGGATACTTTAAAGAAACCGCTTGTGGTGTTGTTCTGCGTTATACTTATTGCCGATATCGTTCCATCGCTTCCGCTTATAACAGGTGATGGCAATAATATCAGCGTATCAAAGAACGGAATAACTATCGACTATAATAATAATGACAGTGCGTGGGACAGACTTGATGAACAGCAGAATTCAACACTGATAGCTCAGGCACAGTCACTTACAAAGCAAAGACTTACTTTATTGGATGACAGCAGTCTTGGCTCAACAGGTGCATTTCTGGTATCTGACTGGAATGAGTCTGTACCGGCAGTGTTTGGTGCAGGACGTGAAGCGGCTAATACATCAACTAATATAGTAAGGCTTAACAGGGCTTTGTCAGATGGCAGCTATTATTATGTATTTGACAGAAGCCGTGAGCTTGGAAGTGATACAGTGTTAGTTAAGCTTTCAGTCATAGCAAAATATGGTTCATCAGTGTATGATATGGACGTGGCGGCCAAGGCATCGGGCTATGAGGTTGCAGGTGCCAATGCAGCATACAGGCTGTACCATATGGATACTTATGACAACTGGGGAACTGTGAGCAGTTATGAGGCTATAGGCATAGGAAGCGGAACGCCGCTTATATCACAGTCATTCCCGGCAGTAGAGGAAACGGACTCTGATAATCTTAACGACTACACCTATGAACGGCTTTCAAAGTATAAAGAGGTTATTCTTGCAGGTTTTACATACGATGACAAGGATGCGGCAGAAAGCCTTATAGTTAAGCTTAGTGAGTCAGGCGTAAAGGTTGTCATATATGCGGATGGAATTCCACAGAATAAAAAGACACAGAGTCAGGAATTCTTAGGAGTGACCTGCAGCGATATTGTATTTAACAATGGTTTTCCTGATATGGATACAAAGATAGGAATACTTTATCCCGACCTTTTTCCAAAGGGCTATACAACATGGCAGACAGTTTATCTTAACGGCCTTACCAATGTATGGGGAAGTGTAACTGATAATGGACTTACACTTGACTTTTATGGTACAGTTAAGAATGACAATATAATTATGTGCGGCTTTAATCTTGCTTATTACTATGGCGTGACTTATGATGCTTCCATTGGAAAGCTTCTAAGTGATATGCTTGATATTACCTCCACACAGCTTCCTGACAGGAAAAATGTGGAACTTAATATAGAGCACAGCACTAATGGAATAACGATTACATCTGATTATGACAATGTGAATACAAGTCTTGCTTACCACGATATATTTGAGTCAGAACAGTGGCTTGGAAAAAAGAATAATCTCACGTATGTCAAGGCAGGAGTTACCGATATAACATTTAAAGTACCATACCTGTGGCAGGGCGCACTTGTAAGCGTAGCGGGACTTGTGTTGACAGTGGCATGGATGGTTATTCTGTGCATAGGTGAAAAGAAGAGAAAGCTGTCACCGGCAAGCGTAGAAGAGATTGAGCTTATAGAGATAGATACAGAAGAATAGTCTGGTGATAAGCAGCACATTATATTGGCAGGAATATATGATATGGAGTTTTATATATGAAGATATTTGATACACATGCACATTATGATGATGAAGCGTTTGATAAGGACAGGGACGAATTATTAACAGGTCTGTTAGCCGGTAATATAGGAACTATTGTAAATGTGGGTGCAAGTATGGACGGGTGCAGGGCTTCTGTAGAGCTTGCCAGTAAGTATGAGCATATATATGCAGCGGTAGGCATCCATCCGGACGATTATGAGAGACTTGATAAAAATCAGGAGTTCTTAGACTGGTTAAGAAATGAAGCGCTTAATAATAACAAGGTTGTTGCGATTGGAGAAATTGGACTTGATTATTATTATGATGAGCCGGGAAGAGAGCTTCAGAAGAAGTGGTTTGCAAGGCAGCTTGAACTTGCAAATGAGGTGAACAAACCGGTCATTATACATTCAAGAGATGCGTGTGCTGACACGATAGATATATTAAAAAATGGACATGCACAGGATATAGGTGGTATAATTCATTGTTATTCATATTCAAAGGAAACAGTTAAAACATTTTATGATATGAACTTTTACTTTGGAATAGGCGGAGTGCTTACTTTCAAGAATGCAAGAAAGCTGGTGGAGGCGGCAGAGGTTATACCGCTTGACAGGATAGTGTTAGAAACAGACTGCCCGTATCTTGCGCCAGTGCCTAACAGGGGCAAAAGAAACGACAGTAGTAACATAGAGTATGTCATAGAGAAGCTTGCAGATATAAAGGGAGTCACTAAGGAAGAGATAGCCCGCGTGACATATGAAAATGCATGCAGGGTATATGGACTTGATGAACGTATGTAGTACAGTGTGAAAAATAGATTTTTTACATGTGGGATTAGTGTCTGCGCGAATTTGACACAAACTCGTTATGCGCAGGTCAGAGGTTCATTTGACACTTCCATCATAATAATCTGGGATGTTATAAGAAAGCAGCGAATATGGATAAATGTAACATTTGTGTCAGTATAAGAATGGAGATATAGATATATGAATAATAAGAATTATGACAATGTTATGCATCTTGGCAATCCGACTAATACAATAGCGGTTCTTAACAGATACGGTTTTAACTTTCAGAAAAAGTTCGGTCAGAACTTTCTTATAGATGAAAATGTTGTTCAGAAGATAGTAAGAGAAGCTGGAGTTACAGAAGATGACTTTGTGCTTGAGGTGGGTCCAGGCATTGGAACTATGACACAGATACTCTGTGAAAATGCGAGAGAAGTTGTAGCAGTAGAGATAGATAAAAAGCTTATTCCGATACTTACAGAGGATACCCTTTCATGGTATGACAATGTAACTGTCATCAATGAAGATATATTAAAGCTTGATATAAAAGAGCTTGCAGAGAAGAAAAATGGCGGAAAACCAATAAAGGTTGTTGCCAATCTTCCCTACTATATAACAACGCCTATTATTATGGGACTTTTTGAGAGTGGAGTGCCGCTTGACAGCATAACTATTATGGTGCAGAAGGAAGTGGCTGACAGGATGCAGGTAGGCCCCGGAACTAAGGATTATGGCGCACTTTCGCTGGCAGTACAGTATTATGCCAAGCCAAAGATTGTGCTTAATGTTCCTGCGAGCTGCTTTATGCCAAGACCTAATGTGGACTCAGCGGTAATTAAGCTTGAAAGATACGAAAAGCCGCCGGTTGATGTGCGTGACGAACATCTTATGTTCAGAATAATAAGGGCATCATTTAACCAGCGCAGAAAAACTATGATGAACAGTGTCGGCAACAGCGGTGATGTAAATGTGTCAAAAGAAAAGCTGGCAGCAGCACTTGAGAAATGTGGACTTCCTCTTACAATACGTGGAGAGGCACTTACACTTGAACAGTTTGCCACTCTTACTAATGCGATAGTAGAAGAATAATTTTATATTGTACATATTTTGCCTCCCGGCTACATAAGATTTGATATCAATCTTATAATGCTGGGAGGTTTTTTATGGCTGATTATCAGCGGTTTGTTTCATACATTTATTCTTATCCGGGAGGTGTTAAGGATAAGAATGTCGGTTTTGCCAAGGTAGAGGTAAGGTCGGGTGAAATGCGCCTTAATATTAATCTTCGTGGCGTGTATACAGATACGCCGCAGATGTTTGGTGTGCATATGCTTATAGACAGGGATGATGCTATTCCCGGCAGATACAGGCTTATGAAGGTCGGCGACTGTCTGGTGAATAATGGTATGGCATCGTATGCCGGGATATTTAACGCAGGTAATATTGAGAATTCAGGTTATACGTCATCGGACATATGTGGAATAGCTGTTGCTAACAAAGGTGACAGATATTATATGATGTTTTCTATGTGGGAAGACTATGACATTAACCCCGATGTTATTGAATTCGCAGGTAGTGGAGTGAGGAAGTATGGGGAAAATGTCGGGATTGGGGGAGAGAGTGAAGATGATATAGACAGTAGTGGAAGTGGAGAAATAAGAGGACTTGGAAAAGGATATACGGAAGGTAGTGAAGGGAATAAAGAGGATGATGTGGGTAGTCAGGATAATAGGGTAAGCGATGGAGAAAATGGAGAGGTAAGGTATGCGGAAGGTGGTGAAGGTAATAAGAATGGCAATGTAGTAAATTATGCATCCGGTAGTCAATGCAATAAAGGAAATTATGACAAAAGAAGTGGGGAAGATAGGTGTGTAGGAGAGTGTGAGAATGATAGAAATGGTGGAACAAGAAACAGAGGCAAAGAAAATACACCTGATATACATATGCAGAACAGATATAATGAAGAATTACAGGCGATGGAAAGCGAGGAGGATGATACTGAGAGCTGTGGCTGTCCAAATAAGGTGAATGAAAAGACCCGACAGGATGCCTGCAATGAGAGATTATACAAAAAACTGTATTCCAAGGCAGATTATGTAGATGCATTTGATGATGACTACTTCTATGACTGTATAGAGGTAACTCCGCAGATGTTGTCACGACTTCCGCTAAAGGATAAGGAGATAATCAACAACAGCTTTCTTATTCACGGATATTATAACTTTCATCACCTGCTGTTTGGAAGGGTGTGCGACAATGAAAATAATACCAACTATTTTATAGGAGTGCCGGGAATGTACTGCAACAGAGAGCGATATATGGCATCAATGTTTGGATTTAGCAACTTCAAAAAGAGCCACAGAAGTGATTATAATAATCCATACTTTGGATACTGGTATCAGGAAATATAGACAAAGCGCCTGTGGTCCTGCCACACACCGTTTAGTTTAGCATATGAGTGCGCTATGCCCTCATCAATAAAGCCAAACTTTTCCATAAGGTGAAGTGATGCGGCATTGTCAGGATGAATGTAGCATTCTGTGCGGTGAAGTCCAATATCGGGAACAATATATTCAAGTGCAGCAGCTATCATAAGAGAGGCAAGACCCTGATTGCGGTGGTATTCGTCTATCTTATATCCCATATTGGCACAGGGTGATGAACCTCTGCTGATATGGGAGAATGACAGCGAACCAAGTATATAATCGGGTTCATTTTTGTCTATCAGGAAGAACCTTGCAAATGTCATAGAAAGCAATCCTTTCATCTCAGCATCAAGCATACGGCTTATAAAGCTTTCGGTGTAAAAAGAAGCTGGTTTGTCAGACTCATACTTATCAAAGTCCTTGCGGTTACGGTAATAGAAGTCAAGAACATCTATGGAGTTATTGTGGTTGAGAACTTTGAGAGAGTATCTGCCAAGATTGTATTCGAGTTTCATGTTAATCCTCATTTCTTTATATGCGTATATTTTGTGATGCCGGTGTTTCTTTCAGAGCTTCTTTTCCGGCTTCTTTTTCAGCTTTCTTTTTCTGACGGAGTTCCCTAAAAAATGTGCTTAACATAGTAGAACATTCTTCGTCACATACACCCCTTACAACCTCAGCCTGATGGTTAAACTGTGGCATATTAAGAAGATTGATTATAGAACCTGCACATCCTGCTTTAGAGTTCATAGAGCCTATAACAACACGCGGTATGCGCGCCTGAACGATTGCACCTGCACACATCTGGCATGGCTCTAAAGTAACATATATAGTACAGTCTTCAAGCCTCCAGTCGTTCATATAGCGGCTGGCTTTTTTAATGGCAGTAATCTCAGCATGACCGAGAGTTGTCTTATCTGTGTTTCTTCTGTTATATCCACGTCCGATGATTTTTCCATTATAAACAATTATACATCCAATAGGAACTTCATCAAGCATGGCGGCTTTCTTTGCCTGTTTGATGGCAAGCTTCATATAGTGGATGTCTTCTTTGGAAAATGTATCAGGAGATGAAACAACAGATGCAACTGAAGCATTTATATCGGTATTATTGTCATTCATATTTATCCTCATTTCTGCGCACGTTTTTTGCGCATAACGAGTTTGTGTCAAGTGCGCGCAGACACAAATCTCGCGTGTGAAAAATTTATTTTTCACACTATTAGTCCTCATTTATACAATAATTTTGCACTTACATCATCTTATCATAATTAAAAAAGAAATTCTATAATGAGATGATATCAGGGTTACAAGTTTTAAAGGTCTTGTTATTCGGGTGGAAAAACAATCTAATAAAAGCAGATTTATTAAATGAGTTTATAAGATGGTAAACTCAGAATAGTGGATAAATATATCAATGTTGTGAAAGAATCCCCCCGCTTGCTGGTGCTTGAAAATAATAAATTCCAACTTGACTACACTGGAATTATCAAGAAAAAAGCCAGAAACCTTGAATTTTCAAGGCCTCTGATTAATAATTATGAACAAAAAAATATGAAAAGAAATTGGTTTTAAATAATTAAATGCTTATTTCTAGCTTGTTCTTCATTCAGTACCATAAAATCTGATATTTTCCAGATATGCATTTCTGGATATAATTCTTTTCTAAATTTTTCCTGAAGAGGAATTATCCAGGATTTGTCTGCATTTTTTATTACCAGAACTAATCGTATCTGTATGTTTTTAATATTTTTCATTTCTTCCGAAATTCTATCCTGTGTATATCTATTCAAAAGAATATTCGCATATAAATCCAGGGAATGTCGCATTTTTTCTACAATTTCTTTTATGTCTTTATAATACTGCTCCTTATTTTTGGTTATTCCATTAATTGGGTCGGGATAACTTTTTTTTGCTTCTATAAACAGCAATTTATTTGACCTTAACAATATAAATTCACAACAACGTACTCCCTGCTGTCTTAATTTTTTCGTATATTGTTCACTCTCTTCAATTCGGAATACCTGTTTTTCTTGGTATGTTCCGAATTCCATGTCTGACTCTGGAATAATAACTCCCATTAAAGTACCTCCTCTATTTCTTGTTCATACAATTGAATAGAAGTATCTATAATGGAATTGTTAGGCATGCCATCATACAAATCACATATTTGTGCCTTCGTACCTTTATTTAAGGAGATACATTTAACTGTATTTTCTTTTTTAAGTGCAATTAAAAACAATTTTTTAATTACAAAATATGAATGACTCGTTATAAACACCTGAATCCCCATCTCATTTGCTATATTGTCAATCATATCCAGAAACTGGCAAACTGCCTTAGGATGTAATGCAGATTCAATTTCGTCAATAAAAATAATAGAATTTGTATTTAAATAGCCATTGGCAAGCAGACGATCCATTATAGCAATTTTCTTTACTCCCTCGGAAGTTGCGCCAATCGAAAATTTTTGATTTTTATTATTTTTATAATACCATTTACCATTATTTTCATCATATTCTACTTTACCATCAATAACATCTCCAACCACTTTGCGTGAATCCGCAAATACAGCATAATTTCTACCTCTGGATGGAGAAATTCTTAATGCTTTAACAAGATCATAGTAAGTATCATCAAAACCAAATGATTTATCAATCTCTCTTGATTTTAAAATAACTGAAAACAATGACAGAACTTCTTTGGCTGGTATAAAAATAGAATTTCCTTCTTTACCATTTTTAAGAGACTCTACCGTACCGACTTTACTGGCTGCACTTTTTGAAAACTGATAATTTAATGCTATTTTATCTAATTTCATTTGAAAGTTCAAACTTTCTTCTGCACTTCTGGATACAATATCCCCCAGCTTATCTACCTGAAATGTCCATCTCAATTTTTCAGATAAAATATCGTTTATAGGTGATATATCGTCTCCTCTTTTATAATCTTCTAATGATTTTACAGCAGAGTATAATGCTTTCAACAAAAATGTTTTTCCTGTTCCATTTTCACCTATAATCAAATTGATATTTGAAAATTGATTGCACTGAAAGTTTTCTATCATTCCGAAATTTTTTAACTGTAAGTCTTCAATCTTATATGACATAATTGTATGCCTCCCATTTTTTACTAACCAAATTTTCTTTTAATGCATCACCAGTTTAACTGTTCACTTAAAATTATCCTATTTATCTATAATTGTAGCATTTTATATTAATGTAAACAATATTTTTCTTTTTTTATACAAAATGAGTTAATTCTAAACGGATTTTGTATTTTTTTAAAGGGAGGTTTTGGTATGTCGATGAATATTAGCGGATAAGGAAATATCAAAAGAGCCTATTGATGCTGTTTGAAGCCGGAGTGCCATTATTCCGGTTTGAAGCAGCATTTCTTAGATTAATATTTGGTGTTATATTGGTATGTACACTTTCATTTGTTTTGGTGTATAATAACAGAGTATTCTTGTAGGTATGTAAGTGTTAAGGATGTTTTTGGACATTTACATAAGAATTATTGAATAAATCAGACATAATGGAGGCGTAATAAACAGATGGAACATATATCCAGAGATGAAGCATTTGCATTACTAAAGAAATATAATAAAGACCCTTTTCATATTCAGCATGCGCTGACAGTAGAAGCTGTAATGAAGTGGTATGCCAATGAGTTAGGATATTCAGAGGATGCAGAATACTGGGGTATCGTGGGACTGCTTCACGATATAGACTTTGAGCTGTATCCAGAAGAACACTGCATAAAAGCACCAGAGCTTCTTAGAGAGGGGGGAGTATCAGAGGATATTATCCACGGCGTAGTGTCACATGGCTATGGAATTACTGTTGATATAGCACCAGAGCACGAGATGGAAAAGGTGCTTTTTGCGGCAGATGAACTTACAGGTCTTATATGGGCGGCAGCACTTATGCGACCATCCAAGAGCACTAAGGATATGGAACTTAAGTCTTTGAAAAAGAAGTATAAGAGCAAAGGCTTCGCAGCAGGATGTTCAAGAGAGGTAATAGAAAGAGGAGCAGAGCAGCTTGGCTGGGAGCTTGAGAAGCTTCTTACTATGACACTTGCGGCGATGGCAGCATCGGAAGATGCTATTAATGAAGAGATGGCGGCTGAGTCGGCAGAATAGTAATTAGTTAAGATTCATTATATATTTTTATGGAAAACCACGGTTAAAGCATTGTTGGAATTGCATTGCAATGAGGCAGTTCGTTGACATCGGTCAGAGGTTAAAATATATTTTAAACATGACATTATATATTAATGTATAATATAGAAGTTAGAAAAAGAAAGGACAGACAATAATGAAGGTTTTATTAATAAATGGAAGCAGAAGAGATGCAGGATGTACATATACAGCACTTTCAGAGGCTGCTAAAGCTATTGAAAGTGAAGGAGTAGAAACAGAGATTATTAATGTTGGAAGCAGAGTACTTAAGGGCGAAGTTGACGAAGCAGTTAAGGAAGCTGGAGAAAAGGTCAAAGAAGCAGACGGAGTGATTGTAGGTTCACCTGTTTATTATGCATCAGCAAGTGGCGAGATTATGATGTTTCTTGACAGATTTTTCGGCGCATTTGGCGCAGATATGCGTTATAAGCCAGGTTCAGCAGTGGCTTCAGCACGTAGGGGTGGTACAACATCTACAATAGACGACCTTAACAAGTATTTCCAGATTAACCAGATGCCAGTTGTATCTTCTAACTACTGGAATATTGTTCATGGAAATACACCTGAAGAGGTTGTTAAGGATGAAGAAGGTATGCAGACTATGAGACTTTTAGGAAAAAATATGGCATGGCTTGTTAAGTCTATAGATGCAGCAAAAAAGCAGGGAATTGACATTCCTTGTGGCGAGGACAAGATAAAGACTAACTTTATAAGATAAGAAGAGGCGTTAAAGGATTGCGTGAATTGCGTAGCAATGTAGCAATCCAGATATACCAGTTAGTGGCAAAATACATTTTGACCCTAATATCACAATATGACTTTGAGAAAAATGATTGACAGAGTGAATATATAACATATATAATAAAAGAACCGTGCAGCCGGGGAGTTAGCGGTGCCCTGTACCTGCAATCCGCTACAGC
>OKUW01000090.1_pt1 | contig 65081 bp, 39 predicted proteins | sample 1606771 | NCBI WGS metagenome assembly OKUW01 (sample SAMEA3882553, study PRJEB24775) | human gut metagenome | biome: human-associated habitat; feature: intestine environment; material: feces | place: Netherlands | collected 2009/2010 | reverse complement strand
TATAGTGTGATAGCGCAGCCATTAATCCGTGTAATCCGCGTAATCCGCGCCTAAAATAATATTCATAACCTTATAATAATGAATTAATCCCTCTAATAAGCGGATTCGTCCTTCGCAAAAAGCCTCATTACCGTACTATATAATAGCAGCGGTAATGAGGCTTTTACTGAAAAAGAATATTGTATTTGCTTACTTCACTTCCCAAATATCATTTGTCATCAGCAGTTCTTTGAAGTTGTGATACTTCTTCTTTGCTGATACTTCTTCAATCTGTTCCATTATAGCATCGTCATAAGTCGGAGCTTCTACATCGCGGATCACACCGAGAGCAACCGGGAAGTCAGGACCTTCCATCAGAGCCAATTTCAGTTGCAATGTATTATCCATGCAGTGTGCATCATGAACGAGGATATCCTTTTCTGTGATACCGTTCTCGCCCAACTTCACAACTTTCAGTCCGAAGCCTTCCTGCATCAATCCAAACTCTTTGTTCTCACCGAAAAGCATCGGCTTACCGTGTTCCAGATAGATAGCATTCTTGGCACGTCCGTCCTTATTGTATACAGAGTCGTAGGTGCCGTCATTGAAGATAACGCAGTGTTGCAGAATCTCACACACAGCGGCTCCTTTATGGTTAGCGGCAGCCTTCAGAACTTCTCCTGTGCCGGGACCATCTGTAGCTACACAACGTGCAAAGAAACGTCCACGGGCACCGAAGCAGAGTTCAGCTGGGTGGAACGGATCTTCTACCGTACCATAAGGAGAGGATTTGCTGACGAAGCCACGGGGAGACGTCGGAGAATATTGTCCTTTTGTCAAACCGTAGATGCGGTTGTTCAGCAACAGAATGTTGATATCTATATTGCGACGGATAGCATGGATAAAGTGGTTACCACCGATAGCCAGACCGTCACCGTCACCTGAAACCTGCCAAACGCTCAGGTTAGGATTGGTTACTTTACATCCGGTAGAGATGGCGGCAGCACGTCCGTGGATAGTCTGCATCGCATACGTATTCATATAATAAGGTAGACGGCTAGAGCAACCGATACCCGAAATAACGGCAGTTTCCCAAGGCTTAACACCGATTTCTGCCAACGCTTTGTGCAGTGAGTTCAAGAAGAAGTGGTCACCGCAACCCGGACACCAACGAGGTTGTCCTTTTTTGAAATCTTTAGCTGTATATTCGCTCATGATGTTCTTAAGTTTTAAGTTGATAAGTTTTTTAGTAGCTACGAGTTACGAGCTACAAGCTACAAGTCTGTTCAGGGCAGTACTTGTTACTCGTAGCCTGTAGCTTGTCACTTCTTCAGTATCTCGGTGAAGGCAGCCACCAATTCGCTTACTACGAACGGCTGTCCCTTGACTTCATTGAATTGATACGGAGTGAAATTATCTACCTTCATGCGGAGATAACCGGCAAATTGTCCCAGATTCTGTTCGGCAACTACCACTTTCTTATATTTCTTCAATACCTCAGCCGTATTTTTAGGCAGTGGGTTGATATAAGAGAAGTGAGCTAAGGCTACTTTTTGTCCGGCTTTGTTCATCTCTTCCATAGCAGAATACAAGTGTCCGTAAGTACCGCCAAAACCTACAATCAGCAGGTCTGCATCATCTGCACAGCCTTGTACTTCTACATCGGGCACAGCAATCTTTGCAACTTTTTCTGCACGCAGGTGGCACATCAGATTGTGGTTTTCAGGATCGGTAGAGATCGCACCAGTGTTGCTGTCTTTTTCCAGACCACCGAGGATATGAGTATAGCCTTCTTGTCCCGGAATGGCCCAGTAACGTACCTGGTTCTCAGGGTTGCGTTTATAAGGAGTATAGTTATCCTTCATTTCAGGAGTAACATACTGAGGTTTGATTTCAGGATATGTATCCAGATTCGGCAGCTTCCATGAACCGGAACCGTTGGCTACGAAACCGTCTGTCAACAGAACCACCGGAGTCATGTGCTCCAAAGCCATTTTACAAGCTGCATAGGCTGCATCGAAGCAGTTTGTCGGTGAGGTGGCGGCAATAACCGGCATCGGGCTTTCGCCGTTACGGCCAAACAAAGCCTGCAATAAGTCAGTTTGTTCCGATTTAGTCGGCAAACCTGTGGAAGGGCCACCGCGCTGTACGTTCAGAACAACCAGAGGAAGTTCTGTAATCACTGCCAGGTTCATAGCCTCTGATTTCAGGCAGACACCCGGACCGGAAGTGGTAGTTACAGCCAATGCACCTGCAAAAGATGCACCGATAGCTGTAGCACAGCCGGAAATCTCATCTTCGCATTGAACGGTAATGACACCTAAAGATTTATGTTTGGAAAGTTCATGTAATACGTCCGTAGCAGGAGTGATGGGATAAGAACCCAGGAACAACTTCAGACCTGCTTTTTCAGCAGCAGCAATGAAACCGTAGGCTGTAGCTTTGTTACCCATGATATCCATGTATATTCCGGGGGTTTTTATCTTACTTTCTATCTTATAAGTATGCGCTACAGAAGCATGTGTATTGTGACCATAGTCGTAGCCGGCGTGAATCACCTTGATGTTGGCTTCTGCTATTTCCGGCTTTTTTGCAAATTTCTCTCTAAGGAAATCTTCTGCAATCTTCAGGTCACGATTGAACAGCCAGCATACCAAACCGAGAGCGAACATGTTGCGGCATTTCAGCATTGCTTTGTTGTCCATACCTGTTTCTGCCAGGCAATCTTTCACCATTTGAGAGATAGGAGCAGCAATCACGTCTTGCTTGATACCCATTTCTTCGATAGGATTGTCAGTCTTGAAAGCGGCTTTCTGTAAATCGGAAGCCTGGAAACAGTCTGTGTCGATGATGATACAAGCAGTAGACTTAGCAAACTTATACTGTGTTTTCAATGCGGCAGCGTTCATAGCTACCAATACGTCGCATTTATCACCCGGGGTGAATACTTTGCTGGCGCCGATGTGTACCTGGAAACCTGATACGCCGGTCAGAGAACCTTGCGGGGCGCGGATATCTGCGGGATAGTCGGGGAAAGTACTGATGTCATTTCCCACCGTAGCCGATACTGTTGAAAAGATGTTGCCGGCGAGCTGCATACCATCGCCGGAGTCTCCGGAAAAGCGGACTACCACTTGATCCAGTTCTTTTACCATCATGTCGTTTGCCATAATTTCGTATTACTATGATTAATTTATAGGATCACTTAAAATCTGTTCTTATGTTGGTTGGGGTACTTACAAAAAGTACTACGCTTTTAAAGATGCGTTTGCAAATGTCGGAAAGTTATGCGACTTGGCAAAATCTTTTCGAATTAATCTGTGATTGTGTACTAAAAGAATTGATAAATGAGTGTTTTTTGATATTTGGAGTGAGCAAAACTCTGACTATGTGTCTGACTTGAACGAATAAAAGTTGCATATTATCATTTATTTTTGGTTGCCTAACTGTTGACTAAATGTAAGATTGGATCGCCAATATACTACTGTTTGTAGCTGATTTAGGTTGACACTTTGATAAAATCTTGTGTAGACTGTATTTCTTTAACTTCTCGATAAAAGATTCGTTCGCCTTTGTTAAATCGGGAGAATGCTTTATCTTTGCAACCGCAAATGTTTTTGGTCCTGTAGTTCAACGGATAGAATAGAAGTTTCCTAAACTTTAGATAGGGGTTCGATTCCCCTCGGGACTACAAAACAAAAAAGGGAAGCCATTTATTCGGCTTCCCTTTTTTGTTTTGTTACTATATAGTTCTTATTTTGCTACTTCAACAGCAGGCTCAACAATCTTTTTGTTCTTCATCATGATATATGCGATAGGAGATGCAATGAACAGAGAAGATAATGTACCGATTACAACACCGAGAATCATTGCAAATGCGAAACTGCGAATAGAATCACCACCAAGGATGAAGATACACAGCAGCACGATTAATGTACTCAATGAAGTATTTATAGTACGTGCCAGAGTCGTATTCAACGAATCATTGAACAATTGCTTTCTGTCACGTTTCGGGTACAGGCCGAAGAATTCACGTACACGGTCGAAGATTACCACTTTGTCATTGATAGAGTAACCGATAGCCGTAAGGATAGCACCGATAAATGTCTGGTCAATTTCAAGAGAGAACGGCATCCAACCCCAGCACAATGAATAAGCGCCAAGAATCATTAATGTATCACTGGTCAGTGCAGCTACGGAACCCACACTATATGCAATGTTGCGGAAACGGATCAAGATGTAGAGACCGATGGCGATAAGAGCGAGAACTACAGACCACATGGCCGAAGTCTTGATATCATCTGCGATACTCGGACCTACTTTCTGTGAGCTGACGATACTGCCACCTGTGTGATTTTCACGGTCGATGAATGTCTCCAGCGTGATGTTCTGCGTCAATACCGGTTTCAGCGTTTCATACAGATATGCTTCGATTTCTGAATCGACATTGTTACCTTCTTCTTCGATACGGTAGTTTGTACTGATACGTACAGTCTTCTTATCGGTACCGATAGCAATTACACTTACATTAGAATCACCGAACTTGCTGGCGATTAACTCACGTACTTGTTCCGGTTCTACGGCGTTTTCAAACTGTACCTTGAAGTTGCGTCCACCGGTGAAGTCGATACTCTGGCTCAAGCCACGTACGAACAATGAACCGATACAGATAACAAGGACAATGCCTGTAATTGTAAACCATTGCTTATTTTTACCCATGAAGTCGAAATGTACATTCGTCATCAGGTTCTTAGAAATCTTGGAAGAGAAAGTCAGGTTCAGCCATTTATCTTTATTCATGAAGTATTCATATACCAGACGTGTCATGAACACAGCGGTAAAGAATGAAATCAAGATACCGATAATCAAGGTCGTGGCAAAACCACGGATAGGACCTGTACCGAAGTTAAACAGGATAACACCCGTGATGATAGACGTTAAATTTGAGTCGAAGATAGCGGAGAATGCATTAGAATAACCGTCTGCGAGGGCTTTTTTCACACCCTTACCTGCGCGTAACTCTTCTTTTGTACGTTCATAGATCAACACGTTCGCATCCACAGCCATACCCAGGGCTAACACCATACCGGCAATACCGGACATTGTCAGGGCCGCCTGGAAGGATGAAAGGATACCCATTGTAAAGAACATGTTCAGTACCAATGCGCCGTTGGCAACCATACCCGGAATGAAACCGTACATGGAGCACATATAAATCATCAATAGTATCAATGCTACGATGAATGAGAATACACCGGCGTTGATAGAAGCCTGTCCCAAAGACGGACCTACGATATCTTCCTGAACGATACGTGCGGGAGCCGGCATCTTACCGGATTTCAGTACGTTTGCTAAGTCCTTTGCCTGTTCGGGCGTAAAGTGACCCGTGATTTGTGAGTTACCACCTGTAATTTCAGTATTTACATTCGGTGCAGAATATACATAGCCGTCCAATACGATAGCGATGCTCTTACCAATGTTTTGTTTAGTCAACTGTGCCCAGCGGCGTGAACCGTCTGTATTCATTGACATACTTACGGCAGGTTTACCAAACTGATCGTATTCATCTTTAGCGCTTACAACAACATCACCTTCCAGCGGAGCGCGTCCGTTACGTTCGGTTGAGCGGATAGCGTAAAGTTCGAAAGTTTGTCCTTTCGGATCATATTCGTAAGCGGAAACACCCCATTTCAGACGAAGATCTTTCGGAAGTTCGGCTTGAATTTCTTTCATGGAAAGATATTTGTTGATGTCGGCAGTATCCTTGTAATTAGCATAAGCTACAACAGGACCTTGTCCGCTGGAATTAACCTGCAGCACAGCCAGCAACGGATGTTCTTTCTTGATTTGTGCAAGATCGACGGATTGTGCTTTGTTTTCACCTTTCAATGCAGCGGCAAGACTGTCGGCGGTGCTGGTAGCTTGCGCTACAACCGGAGCAGCGGTGCTGTCAACAGCTACACTGTCAGCAGGTGCTTCATTAGCTAAAATGTTACGCAGTTTGTTATCAGCTGCTTGCAGATAAGGTGCAACATCCTTTGCGTTGTATGTTTCCCAAAACTCCAGATTAGCGGAACCTTGAAGTAATTTTCTTACACGTTCCGGTTCCTTGATACCCGGAAGCTCCACCATGATACGTCCCATCTTGTCTTCCAGACTTTGGATGTTGGGCTGAACCACACCAAAACGGTCGATACGAGTACGGAGTACGTTGTATGAGTTGTCAACGGCGGCTTTTACTTCCGTGCGCAGTACTTTTTCTACTTCCGCGTCGGAGGTCTTTTGATTAACTTTGTCTTTTAACTGTTGAGTGGCGAAAAGCTCGGAAAGACGTGCGTCCGGAGCAATTTTGTGATACTCTCTCACAAACAACGTAATGACGTCGTCCTGGCTGCTAATAGCCTGTTTGGCAGCATTTGCCAATGCTTGATTGAATGCTTCGTCGGGTTTGTTGTCCGCCAATGCTTTGATTACATCGGGAACGGAAACTTCGAGGATGACGTTCATACCACCCTTTAAGTCCAAACCTAAACTGATTTCCATCTCTCGGCACTGTTTCAGTGTCCAATTGCCGAAGAATACTTTCTCATTAGCCAGAGAATCCAGGTAGTCCTGCTCTACTTTCACATCGCCTTTTGCAAACTCTTTAGCCTTATTGGTATAATGGCGAGTCACAAAAGAAAAGGAGAGATAGAACACACACACCAGTGTGAGCAATACCGCAAAAACCTTTACAAATCCTTTGTTTTGCATGTTACTTTTAGTTTATTATGATTACTTTTTTAATTAATTTCTGTTGCGTACAAGGCTGCAAATATAGTTTTTTTTTCACATTCGGAAGTAAAAGGAACTCAAATATTTGCACATGATAAAGAATTAACTCCCTCCGTATAGGAATGTTTTTACTTCATTCCGCGATTTTTTAACATCGGTTCCAGTTGTGGCTCCGTTCCGCGGAAGTTCTTATAAAGAGTCATCGGATCTTCGCTGTTGCCCTTTTCCAAAACGTTATTCCGGAAGAGGTCGGCTGTCTTTTTGTCAAAGATGCCGTGTTCCTTGAAAGCTTCGAAAGCATCGTTGTCCAATACATTTGCCCACAAATAGCTGTAATAGCCGGCAGCATAACCGCCAATGATATGGTTGAAGTAGGTGGTACGATAGCGTGGAGCTATCTCCGGAATAAGCCCCAGTTTGTCCATGGCCTCTTTCTCATATGCCAATACGTCCAGGTTCTGGGTATTTGTCAGGTTGTGCAGATTCATATCCAGAATGGCAGCAGCCAGTAATTCGGTGGTCATGAAACCTTGGTTGAAGGTTTTCTGATTTAGAATCTTTTCAATAAGGCTGTCGGGAATAGTTTCACCGGTTTGATAATGTTTGGCATACATTTTCAATACTTCAGGTTCGGTAGCCCAATGTTCATTGATTTGCGAAGGTAACTCAACGAAGTCGCGTGCTACGTTTGTGCCGGAAATACCTTTATAGTTGCATTTTGTCAGCAATCCGTGCAGGGCATGGCCAAATTCATGGAACAGTGTTTCCACTTCGTCAATAGTCAGCAATGAAGGTATATCGCCTACGGGCTGTGTGAAGCTGCATACATTGCATACCAACGGGCGGATGGCACCTTGTTGTTCGCGATAGTTGCTCATCCATGCACCGCCGCTCTTGCCCGGACGGGGGAAATAATCTACGTAGAAAACACCCAAGTGTGAGCCATCTGCATCTTTCACTTCGAATACTTCTACATCGGGGTGGTATACGGGGATACCTTCCAATTTCGTTAAAGTGATCCCATAAAGCTTATTAGCTACAGCGAAAGCGCCTTCGCGTACATTTTCTAACTTAAAGTAAGGTTTGATTTCGTCTTCTTCCAGATTGTATTTCTCTTTGCGGAGTTTTTCTGTATAGAACCACCAGTCCCACGCTTCCAGTTTTTCACCTTTGCCTTCTTTATCCATTATTTTCTGCAATTCAACAGCTTCGGCTTTTGCTTTTGGCAATGAATAGCTCCACAGGTTGTTTAAGAAGTCCATAACGGCTGTGGAATTTTTAGCCATCGTATTATCCAAAACAAAATTAGAATAACAGTCGAAGCCCAGTAATTGTGCTTTTTCCAGACGTAGTTTTACGATGTCTGTAATATTCTTCTTGTTGTCGTTCTTGTCATTGTTGTTGCCGCGGTTGATGTAGGCCTTGTACATTTGTTCGCGTAACGGACGATTTTCAGAGTATTGCAGGAATGGAAGACGACTGGCATTACCCAATGTGAACAGCCATTTGCCTTCTTGTCCGTCTTCTTTTGCTTTTTCAGCGGCGCTTTGACGGAACCAGTCGGGCAGTCCGGCTAGATCTTCTTCCTTGTCTATATAAAGTTTGAAAGCGTTGTTCTCATTCAGCACGTTATCACTGAATTTGATACCTAATGTAGACAGTTCTTTGTTGACTTCGCGCAAGCGTGCCTGTTTCTCAGGGGATAAGTTTGCACCGGAACGGACAAAACCTTTGTAGGTCTCTTCCAGCAGGCGTTGTTGTTCGGTAGTCAGTCCCAATGCATCTTTCTGTTGGTATACAGCATCAACCTTCTTGAAAAGATCCTGATTTAGTGAGATATTATCACTGTGTTCGGACAATGTCGGGGCGAGTTTAATAGATAATTCTTTCAGATCATCTGTTGTTTCTGCTTCCGTCATGTTATAAAAGATGGCGCTAACCCGGTCCAGTATCGGGGAACTATTGTCAAGAGCAACAATTACATTTTCAAAGGTTGGCGCTTCGGAGTTGTTCACTATTGCATCGATATTTGCATTTTGCTCTTCAATGCCTTTCAGAAAGGCAGGTTCATAATGTTCCAATTTGATTTTATCGAAAGGCGGTACGCCATGTTCGGTTTGGAACTCAGTCAGGAACGGATTAGTTTCCGTCTGTGTGGTACAGGAGTACATCATACAACTTGTAGCTAAAATAAAAATACACTTCTTAAACATAAGTTTTAAGTATTAGGTATAAAGTATTAATTATTGATTCGTTTTCAATCTTTTTTCTTCAGATAACACCAGATTGGATAATGGTCGGATTCTTTTATAGAACGGTCCACCGTACAGTTATAAGGTTTAAGGTTTTTGCTTGCCAGGATATTGTCTATCCGGAAATAGAATTTATTTTGATTATAAGAGATACCCAGCCCGCGGCCGGACTTGGTAAAAGCATCATTTAATCCTTTTTCAATGACCCGGTGTGCATAGGAAATGGGAGTATCGTTAAAGTCGCCGCAGACAATGATATAAGGGTATCGTGACGCTGCGATTTCCTGAGCGATACTGTCTGCTTGTGGGGCACGAATGGCGGATGCTTCTGCCAGCTTGCGGATGAGCAGGCGTGCACCGCTTTTAACTTTTTCCGTTTCAGGAGATTTGAGCATACTTTCGTAGACTACTTTGTCTTCTTTAGTCAGCTTGTTAGATTCCAGATGATTGTTGATGAGCATTACGGTATCTTCTCCCATTTTCAGTTCATAGACCACTGAACCATTGTATTCACTGGCATAATCCAGTGTACGGGATGAAAGAATAGGGAATTTAGAGTAGCAGGCTATCCGGTTGGTGTGACCTTTTCCACTTCCTCTTCCCACTATCTGGATGTTATGATAGGGATAATCTTTTAAAGCCTTTTCCACATCTTTCTGGCTGAGATACCGGGGAGATTCTATCGTTTGGTATTCTTGCAGGCATAAGATATCTGCTCCGCTGTTCTTCAGATAATTCAGAATGAGATTCTCGCCATCTTTTTTGACGGCTCCGTCGAAGCCCATGATGTTATATGACAAAACCTTGAAACTGTTTTCAGGTAATTTGCTTGTGTGGAAATTGAGCGGGAAATAAGTCCGTATTTGTGAATAGCATAAAAGAAATGCTACCAGTGGAAAAAGTGCAAACTTATACTTTTGGATAATAAGCCAAAAGATGAAAAAGCAGATGTTTATCACCAGGAAAATAGGAAATGTCAGCCCGAAGCAGGATTCTACGGGGTGAGCAACCGGCTTGATGTGCGGGCTGTAAGCGGTGAGAAGCAGCAAGCTTATAAAGAAAATATTAACCGCTAAAATCAGATAGGCTACGAATTTACCAATATGCTTTATTCCCATTTTCTGTACTATCGTTTGCTCGCATCGAAAAGACTTTTCTTTTCTTCTGTGGTCAGGCTTTCATATCCTGATTTTTTCAGTTTATCGAGGATACGGTCTATTTCTTCGGATTGAGATTTCTTGCGGGCGTTGTAGTCATAGTCTTTCTGACGGCTGTTACCATAGTGAACTTTCATCTTCGGTTTGCGGGGCTTGAAGCTGAACAGTGAAACGATAGCATCTAGAATTTTGTTAATCCAGGCAGTGATATCTTTTCCTTTACTGAGTCCGGCAGCAAACCAGAGTCCGGCCAATGCACCACCCAAGTGGGCAATATGTCCGCCCGCATTGCTGGATGTAATGAACAGTAAATCCGTACCGATGACAATCAGTGCCAGATATTTCAACCGTATCGTACCAAAGAGGAACAGCCGGATGGGGTAGTTAGGTTCGCGGTATGCTGTAGCAGCTACGATGGCAAGCACGGAAGCGGATGCCCCCAACATGAATGAATAATCGACCATCGGGCGGAAATACGGGAAGATATTAAAGGCTGCCATGTACAATAATCCACCGCAAATACCTCCTAAGATATACGCCCCGCGCAGATGTTTGGCCGAGAAGAACATTAGGAATAGTGCTCCGAACCAGTATAGCCACAACATGTTGAACAGGATATGTAAAAATCCTGCATGCATAAACATATATGTGAACAGTGACCATGGCTGTATGATGAACTGTGTGAGTGAAGCTGGCAATTCCAGCCATTCAAACACACCGCCGAGGCTGCGATTGAATAATTGCAGAATTACCTCCGTCAGCGTAGTGACTACAAAAACAGCTACGTTGATATAAATCAGCTGGATATAAATATTCCCTCTGCGAAAAGCTTCTTTAAGGTCAGTTATAATAGTACCCATTTCCTCTATCTTTTTTTCTCCAGTACATTATCAGTATAAAACCGAATATCATACCACCCAAGTGTGCGAAGTGCGCTACATTGTCGTTAGGATTGTTGGCAAAACCAGCGTACAGTTCAATCAGTGCATATCCGATGACAAAGTATTTGGCTTTTATCGGAAACGGCAACGGAAATATGAATAGCGGCTGGTTGGGGAACAGCATTCCGAAGCCCAGCAAAATGGCATACACGGCTCCTGAAGCTCCTACGGTAACTCCGTTTAAGAGGGCATTCAGATTTGCCATGGGCGGATAGGTGTAATTCATATTATCCCGTATGATTTGAGCGCCTTCCTGATATACGGTGTTAATCATTTCCGGACTCATTCCGGTCTTTACAGCCTGAATGCGTATGTAGGTTACCAGCATGCTGATTAAGCCTGCACCTATACCACATATCATATAGTAAGATAAAAAACGTTTGGGTCCCCATACTTGTTCGAGTATGCGACCAAACATCCACACGGCAAACATGTTAAAGAAAAGATGTGTGAAACCTCCATGCATGAACATGTATGTGATAAGTTGCGCTACGTTAAAGTCATCGGCAAGAAAGAAATGAAGTCCCAGATAACGGGCTAAATCAAGATGATAACTTTGAGCAACAATGGTCGCAAGAAAGACCAGTACATTAATGATTAATAGGTTCTTAGTAACTGTTGGTATAGCATTCATAATCTGTTATTTCGTTCAATGAGTCGCAAAAATACGAATAAATTCTGTTCTATAACAGAAAAAGGCCTTTCTATTCTTTATTTTTCGCCAAAATCCAATCTTTTTTTAATGTTTTTATTTGATATTCAGAAATATTGCTCTATTTTTGTAGAGGTTTGTGAATGACTAATGCGGATATCTTTTGTGTAACATATTAATTATTTAATTTTAGTATTATGAATAAGTCAGAACTTATCAACGCTATGGCGGCAGAGTCCGGTTTGACAAAAACGGATTCTAAGAAAGCATTAGATGCTTTCATGGCAGCAATCACGAAAGCCCTAAAGGCTGGTGACAAAGTATCATTGGTTGGCTTCGGTACGTTCGTTGTAGCAGAGAGAGCAGCACGTCTGGGCATTAATCCTTCTACCAAACAGAGCATTACGATTCCTGCAAAGAGAGTTGCTAAGTTTAAACCTGGTATGGAGTTGACTTTGGCCATCGAATAAAGGAAGGCTATGAATGAAAAATAGAAAAGGAGGCGCTATGAGGTGTCTCCTTTTTTATTATCTGTACAGATGCAACGCGTAATTCGCCAAAATATAGTATCTTTGCACCCGGAAAATACTTTTAAATCATGAATATAGAAGATAAACTGGTAGCGTCCGTCATCAACGGACTGAAAGCGCTGTATGGACAGGACGTGCCTGCCGCACAGGTGCAACTGCAAAAAACCAAGAAAGAATTTGAGGGACACCTCACGCTGGTAGTTTTTCCTTTCCTGCGCATGTCGAAGAAAGGACCGGAGCAGACAGCACAGGAGATTGGCGAATACCTGAAAGCTAACGAGCCTTCGATAGCTGCATTCAATGTGATCAAAGGTTTCCTGAACCTGACTATCGCTTCTTCCGCCTGGATTGAATTGTTGAATGACATTCATGTTGATAAGCAATACGGTATTGTTGCTGCCACGGATAATTCTCCGTTGGTGATGATCGAATACTCTTCACCCAATACCAACAAACCACTTCACCTGGGACATGTACGTAATAATCTTCTGGGTAATGCTTTAGCCAACATTGTGATGGCAAATGGCAATAAAGTGGTAAAAACAAATATTGTCAACGATCGTGGTATTCATATTTGTAAGTCCATGCTGGCCTGGTCCAAATATGGTAACGGTGAAACACCCGAATCATCCGGAAAGAAGGGGGACCACTTGGTAGGCGATTATTACGTAGCTTTTGATAAGCACTATAAAGCTGAAGTGAAGGAATTGATGGCTAAATTTCAATCTGAAGGTGCGACGGAAGAAGAAGCTAAAGCAAAGGCTGAAGCTGCTTCCCCTCTAATGAATGAAGCCCGCGAAATGCTGGTGAAGTGGGAAGCTAATGATCCGGAAGTGCGTGCGCTTTGGGCTAAAATGAACAACTGGGTGTATGAAGGTTTTGATGAAACATACCATAAAATGGGTGTAAGTTTTGACAAAATATATTATGAGTCAAATACCTATCTTGAAGGGAAAGAGAAGGTGATGGAAGGTCTTGAAAAGGGGCTCTTCTATAAAAAAGAAGATGGTTCCGTATGGGCTGACCTTACTGCTGAAGGTTTGGATCATAAGTTGTTACTACGTGCTGATGGGACTTCTGTTTATATGACTCAGGATATAGGTACAGCTAAATTACGTTTTGCTGATTATCCTATTGACAAGATGATTTATGTAGTAGGCAACGAACAGAACTATCATTTCCAGGTGCTTTCCATTCTGCTTGACAAGCTTGGATTTGAGTGGGGAAAGAGTCTCGTACATTTCTCTTATGGTATGGTGGAATTGCCCGAAGGTAAGATGAAAAGCCGCGAAGGCACAGTGGTAGATGCTGATGATTTGATGGAAGAAATGATTAGTACTGCCAAAGAAACTTCTAATGAATTGGGCAAGCTGGATGGCTTGTCTCAGGAAGAAGCTGACAATATCGCTCGTATTGTTGGTTTGGGCGCCTTGAAATATTTCATCCTCAAGGTAGATGCCCGTAAGAATATGACGTTCAATCCGAAAGAGTCAATTGACTTTAATGGAAATACAGGTCCGTTCATTCAATATACGTACGCGCGTATTCAATCTGTAATGCGTAAGGCTGCTGAAGCCGGTATTGTAATTCCGGCTGAAATTCCTGTTGGTATTGAGTTGAGTGAGAAAGAAGAAGGCCTTATTCAGATGGTAGCCGACTTTGCTGCTGTAGTGAAGCAGGCAGGTATGGATTACAGTCCCTCTATTATTGCCAACTATACTTATGACCTGGTGAAAGAATACAATCAGTTCTATCATGACTTTAGTATTCTGCGTGAAGAAAATGAGGCTGTGAAAGTTTTCCGTCTCGCTTTGTCGGAAAACGTAGCGAAGGTAGTTCGCATCAGCATGGGCTTGCTGGGTATTGAAGTGCCGGATAGAATGTAAAAACAGCTATCTATAAAAATAATCAGCCCCGGAATGTATTGGTCATTCCGGGGCTGATTGCTTTATAATCCTTTTATGCTTTCTTCTTGGTATATTTTCCTCGTTTCGGTTTAGCTGGAGCTGATGCAGCTTTCTCGCTCTGCAATTTGATGATTTCCATGCAGGCGTCCAAGTTTAAATCTTCCGGAACGATATCCTTTGGGATTTTGTAATTACTGCCTTTATAAGCAATGTAAGGGCCATATCTTCCGTTCATGATTTCCAACTCAGGTTCTTCGTCGAACTTCTTGAGGTGCTTCTTTGCTTCTGCTTCCGCTTTTTCTTTTATTAATTCCAAAGCCTCTTCCAATTCTATTTCCATTGGATCTACGCCTTTGGGGAGTGAAGTATAAGTTCTGCTGTAATAAATGTACGGCCCGAAACGTCCGGCATTGACAGTAACCGTTTTGCCTTCATGCTCACCAAGGGTACGAGGTAACTTAAACAGCTCCATTGCTTCCTCTAAAGTGATTGTTTCGATGGATTGACCTTTCTTTAAAGGAGAGAAGCGGGGTTTTTCTTCATCTTCAGCACTTCCAATTTGTACTACAGGGCCAAAACGTCCGATTTTGACGCTTACAGGCTTGCCGCTAACAGGGTCATCTCCCAATATGCGTTCTCCAGTCTTGTGTGCATTTTTGGCAGCGAGAGTACTTTCCACGGATGGATGGAAGGTTTTATAGAACGTCTTCATGATAGTCGTCCATTTTGTATCTCCCTCGGCAATCTCATCAAATTGCTTTTCTACACTGGCTGTGAAGTTGTAATCCATGATGCTGGGGAAGTACTGTGTCAGGAAGTCAGTCACTACTGTACCTGTATCTGTAGGTAGCAGTTTTGCTTTTTCTGCTCCGGTGATCTCAGTACGGGTGGCATCTGTGATTTTGTCTTTCTTCAGAGTAATTACATTGTATGAACGTTCCTCACCTGTTTTATCTCCTTTTTCTACGTACTCACGTTGTTGAACGGTAGAGATCGTAGGCGCATAAGTAGAGGGACGACCTATCCCTAATTCCTCCAGTTTGCGCACCAAGCTTGCTTCTGTATAGCGGGGTGGATGTTGTGTAAAGCGTTCAGTGGCAGTAATGTTCTGATACTCTAACTTCTGACCTTTCTTTAACGGTGGCAGCAGATGAGTTTCATCTTCCTGTTCCACATCGTCATCATAAGATTCTCTGTATACACGCAGGAAACCGTCGAATTTCACAACTTCTCCCGTGGCACTGAAAGCCTCGGATGTATTGCTTATACTGATGGTCGCTGTTGTCTTTTCCAGTTCGGCATCTGCCATTTGAGAAGCAATGGTACGTTTCCAGATCAGGTCGTATAGTTTCTTCTCTTGTGCACTACCTTCTATCTGTGCATTCTCCATATATGTGGGACGGATAGCCTCATGCGCTTCTTGTGCTCCTTTGGTCTTGGTGCTGAAGTGGCGTGGATGTACATATTTGTCTCCCATCATATTGGCAATGGCTTCTTTGCTGCCGTTGATGGCGAGTTCCGATAAGTTTACGGAGTCGGTACGCATATAAGTAATACGTCCTGATTCATACAACCGTTGAGCTACCATCATCGTTTGTGCTACAGTGAAGCCAAGTTTGCGTGCGGCTTCCTGTTGCAAAGTAGAAGTCGTGAACGGTGCAGCCGGGCTCTTCTTTACCGGACGTGTCGTAATATCTTCAATGGTAAATATTGCCGATTGGCAGCTTTCCAGGAGCTTCTGCGCCTCAGCTTTGGTTTTAAGGCGGTGTGCAAGTTCCGCCTTCATCTCAACGAGTTTTCCGTCAGTGTCGGGAACAAGGAAAACAGCAGTGACTTTATAAGATGCTTCACTTTGGAAAGCATGTATTTCACGTTCACGCTCTACAATGAGCCGTACGGCTACAGATTGTACACGTCCGGCAGAGAGTGCGGGTTTCACTTTTTTCCATAATACGGGAGAAAGTTCAAAACCTACAATACGGTCAAGAATGCGGCGTGCCTGCTGGGCATTGACAAGATTGATATCAATATTGCGTGGTTGCTCGATAGCTTTCAGTATAGCGGTTTTGGTGATTTCATGGAATACGATACGTTTGGTATGTTCCGGTTCCAGTTTTAGTACTTCATACAAGTGCCAGGCGATGGCTTCTCCCTCGCGGTCCTCATCGGAAGCCAACCATACGGTATCAGCATCTTTAGCTTCAGCTTTCAGTGTCTTAACCAGTGCTTTCTTATCTTCCGGAATTTCATAGTCCGGTTCAAAGTTTTTTTCAACGTCAATGCTGAATTCTTTCTTCTTCAAGTCGCGTATATGACCATAGCTGGAAAGAACTTTAAAATCTTTTCCCAGGAACTTTTCAATTGTTTTTGCTTTTGCCGGTGACTCGACAATGACAAGGTTTTTTGGCATAAATTTCTGTTTTATAGTGGCTCCTGCCACTGAATTTGCCCGCAAAAGTAGAAAAAAACAATTGTTTCCACCTTATAATATGTGGAGAATATATTCTTTTTTAGCAAAAATGACTTTTTTTGCCACGCAATTTGTTAAAAACGAAAACTCACTCCACCCATGAAATTGATACCTTCTGTGGGATATCCCGGGTAATATTGGTAGTCTTTGTTCAATAAATTGTTTGCACGGACATAGATTGATATGCCTTCAAAGACTTCGTAGCTACCGCCAAGGTATAGATTCCCAACCGGATCTACACGCTCGTTGCCTATCTTCTCACGAGTGATGTGCTGATAACCGAGGTTGATCAGGACAGAAGAAATCGGACGAATGTCTACCTTGAAGTTTGCTTCGAAAGAAGGCATGTAATAGAGTAGCTGGTCTCCGCTGTTATTTTCTGTCTTAGCAGTTTTCCAGTCACGGTAAATGCCCGAAGCGGTGAAGGAAATAATATCCTTATAGCTGTAGCTGGCTTCGGCGCCTGCATATATGTTATGCATATTTCCTTGGAGCAATTGAAGGTATGAACCGCTATAGTTCGCAATTGCGGCAGAAGCAAGATTATTCTTTAAATCCTGATATCCACCATAAATATTAAACCATAAACCTGTTACCGGACTGGTTTTGAAGCCGAGAGCGGCATTCAGCTGTTCGTAAGTGGCATCCAGTTGTGTACTACTCTGGCCATAAGGTGAAACCATTTCTAGCCTGCGGAAATCATTGGCCTGCCGTCCGCCTGTAGCCTGGGCGTAGAGAATGTAACTGTCAGAGAAGATATATTGGGCTGTCACGTCCGGTGCTACCCGGAATTTCTTGCCAAATCCGAATGCAAAATCCACGTGAGCGCCGAGACGGATTTTCCAGTCTTCGCTCTGATACAGATAATAGGGATTTAATTCCACAGAGGTATAATCTTCAAAAAGATTGTTCTTGTAGAACGTATTGTCCATGGAGAGATCTACTCCAACAAACTGCTCTTCGGAGATTGTTCCCATTGCACCGGCTTTTGTCCGTACCATAACTTCCTGTGCATCCTGATATTGTATATCATGCTGGCGTTCGTAGAACATCAGGTTGGTTTCGGCATGAAATTGAAGCGGTAATTCTTCGCTGGTTGATTTTATTCCGAAATGTACATCACCCGACAGGAATTTCTGCTTATTATTTGTGCTGCCGGGCATGAAGTTGAAGTTGCTTAGCCCGAAGTTTCCGGCTACATTTAAGTCCATTTTCCGGAAAGCATGTACATAATCCATGCCCGCATGTGTACGGTAATAACGTGCATCCCATTTATCCTTGGAATCAGGCAGATCTAACTTGCCATCCATGCCGTTCATGTGGAAATTCAAGTTCAGTTTGTCACTGTTAGGCAGGATGAACAGATAATTGGCACGAGCGTCCAGGTTGCCGTAATTGCCATATCCCAGACGGGCGTAGCCGCGTTTTGCCTTATCCTGGCTTTCAGCTCCTGTATACGCCTCCATGGTAGTTGCAGGGATATTTCCCGCAGGTGCGAGTGTGGCATCATATTCCACAGTTTTCTTACTGACTGTTGGCGGCATTACCTTGGGCAGTACGTTTACCTTGGAAGCATCTATGATGTCCGGATTATATTCTTGTTCTACCACGACCGTGCGGCTCAGGGTAGTATCTTTAGCTTGCGTTTGGGCTTGCACCCAGTTCGGTATGGTTATAAGTGCCAATGCCCCGAATATATATTGTACCTTTTTCATATTTATAATTGACGAGGTTTTTACTTCAGTTTTTCTAATCTTTCATTAATCATCTGTTCGATGTCATCGTCGGCATGGTAATTCTGTTGCAGGCTCAGCAAGTATTGGCGTGCATCCAGTTTTTTATCCATTGCTACATATACATCCGACAGCAGAACGAAACTTCTTGCCAGCCAGTAAGCGTGTGGTGTGCTCTGATCAATGAAGTTGAGTATTTCCTTTTCAGCAGCAGTGTATTCACCTGCCTTATACAGTTGTTGAGCAACCAGGTATTTGGCTTCGGCCCCATAAAGTGTGCGTGTATCCTTAGCCAGTGTCTGAAGGTCGTTCATGGCTTTCTTGTCGGCGCGTTGGTTCAGATAGGCCTTGGCACGGAAATACAGGGCTTCGTTGCGTAGCTCCGGTGTCAATTTGGTTTCGGCAAGCAGGTCGGTGGCAGCAGCGATTGTTTCCACGTCATCCTGCATCAGGGCGGCACTGCGCAGCATTCCTGTTTCTGCAAGCTGGCGGCGTTCGGGAGTGGTAGCTTTTGCTTTCAACTGTCTGTAGTCATTCAATGCCTGGTCGAACTGCTTACGGTTGAACAGAATTTCCGCGCGTGCAATGAGTGCTTCCTGTGAATAAGGATTATCCGGATATTCCAGCAGTTTGCCGGCATGTTCCAATACGGCGGCTTCATCTTTCTGTTCTTTGCCAATCACACAAAGATAGTAATGGGCGTTCAGACTGAATGCGCCGTTGGGGAAGCTTTGCAGGTAACGGGTAAAGCTTGATTTGGCAGGAGCGATCTCTCTCTTCATATATACCTTTTCTGCGGCGATATAAGTCAGAGAATCCTGCTCGCTGGCATCAAAGCGGATTTCTCCCGGCATCTTGGCTGCCAGGGCGGCAAATTCATCTACACGGTTAGCATCTACATAGATTGATTTCAAGTCACGCATGGCGAGACGTGCTTCTTCACTACCCGGATACTGGGTTACTACATGCTTGTAAGCATCTATCGCGCGATCATATTCATCGTTTTGGTAATAAAGCAGGCCGATTTCAGCAGCGGCTTTACGGCTGACCGGGCTTTCGGGATATTTATCCAGCAATTCTTTAAATGCTGCGATAGCCTGGCGACTGTTGCTTGTCTGCACATACGAACGGCCTTTTTCATAAAGAGCATTTATGGTATAGGGTGAAGACGGATATTTGTTTGCCATGCGGTTGAGCAATGCAACCTTACCATCATAATCTTTCTGCAAGCCGGCAACTAAAGCCAACTGATAGAAAGAATAATCACCTGCAGGAGTTCCCATATTTTCTGCTTTGGTATAATATTGCTTGGCTTCATCGAAACGGCGTGCGTGCAGATAACAGTCGCCTATGCGATTGTAAGCATCTGCGAGTGCAGTGGGATTTTCTCCTTTTTCCAGTTGTGTGAATTTCAGGAAACGGTTCTGGGCAAGTGTGTAATCTTTCTCATGAAAAGCTATGTAGGCCAGATTATAGTATGCCAGTGCATAAGTTTCTGTATTTCTGTCCGGAGTAAGATTTAGATATTCACTGAAGTTACTTGCTGCTTCCTGCATCCGGTTCAGACGATAATAAGCTTCTCCTCTCCAATAAATAGCATCCGCCTTGTTTTGCAGATTATATTGTCCCAAGGCTACAGACTGGTTAAAGTAACCGATAGCTTCCTGGAATTGTGCATTGGCAAAAGACTGTGTACCGAGATGGAACAAGATTTTCTGTTTCGCCTCCAGAATTGCAGTGCCCGGGTGAGCGATTCGTTCGATGGATTTCAAGGCGGCTTCGTAACTGCGGGTATTCATGTATACCTCTACCAGATAACTGCTGACTTTGTCTACATATTGGGAATTCGGGAATTCATTAAGGAATTTCTCGAAAACAGTAACAGATTCACCGAAAGCGGAATAGGAGGTCTCGTGAATACAAAGGGCGTAATTGTAAGCAGCCTGCTCTTTGACTTGCATATCTGCATTGGAGGCAGCAGCTTGCTCAAATGCCATGCGTGCCTTGTTCTTATCTGACATTTGCAGATAAGCCAACCCCATGTGCAGATAGGCATTTTGTGCCAGTGCGTCATTTTCAGCGGTTACTTCGCCGAGGGTATTGGCCGCTTTGGAATATACACCGCAGTTGTAGTACGAAAGTCCCAGCATATAGAGTGCATCCCGACGGGGGGCAGCCTCTTTATTATTTTCCAGATACTTTTCAAATGCTTCCATGGCTTCGTGATACTTTCCGAAATGATAGTCGGCATCACCGAGAACACGGTACATTTCAGCTGTATATTCATTATTCGGGTAGGCGGACAGATAATTCTGCGCTACTATTTCCGCTTTATCATAATTCTTTTTAATCAGGTAAATCTCTGCGATATAATAAGGCGCAAGCGCTTTGTATTTGGCGTTATCCTGTAAAGACAGGAAGCCGGTCATTGCTTCGTCATAACGTTGCTGGGTGTAGCGGATATAAGAAATGTAGTATGTGCAATCGGCTGCATACTTTTTACTGGTGCTACGGAGAGTTTCGAACCATATGGCAGCTTCTTTCACATTACCTGTTTTCAAATAGCAGGTTGCCAGACGGTACGTCATATCGTCGCGTTCTTCATTTCCCAACAGATCGAGACGGGCAGAATTGAACATAGCCATGGCTTCATCATATTTTCCTTCGAAGAAATACACGGATGCCATAAGTGCATAAATGCGATTGGCATAGGGTGTATCAGGATATTCATCCAGATAGGCCTGCAATTTGTCTAAACTTTTAAGGTCTTTTAGTTCGTAGGCAGCACATACCAGCATATACTCGGCTTCCATCCGTTCGCCTGCGACAGGCAGGGGCTTGCCTTCTGCATCTATCTGGCGTACAAATGCTTGCAACGGTGGGATGGCAGCTGCATAGGCTTTTTGTTGGAACAGTGACTGTCCTTCCTGGTAAAGTCGTTGAGGGGAAGTGATATTCTCGCTGGTCTGTGCCGTAGCGAGCAAAGGTGCACAGCAGAGTGCCGTGCATAGTATTCGGGAGAGTTTATTCTTCATAATGCAACGCGTTTTTACAAAAGTACGGGTTTTAAGTCGAATTTGTTACACTTGTTTGGCTTTTTTAGGATATACCGTGGTCTGTGCGAATCATTATTCGCCCATTTCTTTCAGAAATATTCCTACCCCTTTGCGGATGGAACTTAGTCCGAAATCTTCTGTATGTATATCTTTCAGTGGCAGAAAGAAGACGTCTGCGGCATCATCCATTGCTTGGTAATGCAAGGTGTCAGTTACTGTACAGCGGAAGAATAAATCCAGAGTATGGACGGTGAAACCGGAATACACATATATATTGGGCAAAGAGAATAAATATTCCGCCTTTTTCACTTCCATTCCGGTTTCTTCTTTCACTTCGCGGCTGACTCCCTCTTCTCCGGTTTCCGCCATGTCGATAAAGCCACCCGGCAAATCCAGAGTTCCTTTAGCCGGATCCTTGGCACGGCGGCATACTAATAATTCGTTCCGTTCATTCATTATCAGTGCCACGGTGGCGGCAGACGGGTTGAAGTAATAGACGAATTCACAGTCGGCACAACGTTTGGACTTTTCATTGTTGATTTCAAAATGCACGGAGCCACACTTGGGGCAGTATTTGAATTGGGAAAAAGGATGTTCCATAAATGGTTGAATATTAGGTTTAGAATGATGTATTACTGAACTATTGATTTTTAATTGATATCTTTATCGTATGAATGATAGGGAACAAAGATATTATTTTTATTGCATATACTCGATAAAATAGCAATTCATGTTCGAATATGGTGACTTTCCCCCTGAATCTGCGCTTTGATTTGTCTTTCTATAAATCTACTTTTCTTCTTACAGTTCTTTCAGATTTTCCCGAATCGCCTCATTTGACGGCTTTACGGCTGAAACTTCCGGTGTATGAGCTGAATCATCCAAAAATCACTCAGTGATGCCATACTTTATCAATCTGACAGATTGACAAAGTGATAATCCTAATGCGCGAGAATGTTTTCTTTCAAGCCCTACCGGAGGGAAAGAAGAAAAAACGCAAGGATAACGTTTGGTGAAAGTGCACGATGAGTATTGTTTGTAAAGAAAAGGAGTCGCAATGTTCTTCTTGCGTTCTATTTTATTCCAAATAATCTTCATCTTTGATGTAATTGCAGCAAAAAGGAAGATGCCGAATGGTCCGGCTTTGTATTCAAATAGAACAGAATAAATCGGTTTTGGAGGAGGGCTACACCCTTTTTTCCCGGATGGTGTCACCCTTTTAGCAAGATGACTACACCTTTTGCACCGAATGGTGTAGCCATCTTGTAAATTACATCATTAGTTTTAGGCAAACAGATGGTCTATTTCAAAGAAAATGAGGATTCATTGTGCTGGAAGAGTCTTTTTAATTCAAGCGTGTGTTAGCGGAATTCGCATAATGACATCTTTATGCTTGTGAAATAGGGATATTAGTGTCATTGTTCTTGTTTGTTAACTATGGGCGTGTTGCGCCTATATATCGGACGTGTTGCATCTATATATCGTGCATGTTGCATCTATATATCGGACGCGTCGCATCTATATATCCAACGGCACCCATATATAGATGCTAGAAGGTAAGGGTCTCCGCGATGGCATCTTGTGTTTTGCTGCATTGAATTACTTCATTATGGCTAAACTTTCAGATAGAAGTATCGTGTCAGGACGACGTGCGTAGTGCAAGCAAAATTGCTTGCACTTAAATAAAAGTTGCTGCCACCACTGATTTTTGGCTGTTTATCAGTTGCTTATGGCGGATAGTGCAAGCGTGCAAGTAAAAGCGTGTATAAACTCTCTGTATTCAGGCAGCCAAGAGGATTTTCTTGTAATGTTTTGTGTTACCGCTTTTAGTTGATTAACTTTGTAACCTCTGTAACGGTTATGGGGGTTACAAAATTTATATAACTATGAGGTTCTATGATCGTACGAATGAATTAGCTGAGTTACAGCGTATAAATAAACTGTCATTTAATGACCACTCCCGCTTGACGGTAGTGACCGGTAGGAGACGTATCGGTAAAACAAGCCTTATCATGCGATCTATAGAAGACTCACCTACTGTATATTTATTTGTAGGTCGTAAGAATGAGGCGACTCTTTGCGCTGAGTTTATTCCTGTCATCGCTCAGTCCCTGGAGACTTTTGTCCCTAATGAAATTCGCACTTTCCGGTCATTGTTTCAGTATTTGATGGAATTGTCTGTGGGCAGGGCATTTAATCTTGTTATTGATGAATTTCAAGAATTCTACAATATTAATGAATCTGTTTATAGTGATATGCAGAATCTTTGGGATCAATATATTGCCTAAATATCAGATAGAAATGATTTGTTTATCATTAGAATCTATGTAGCATATGCTTGCCGGTTTATGACTTTTAAATGCAGTACTCCCGACACGTACTGTATTGCGATGAAATTTGAGTTATATACTTCACCGCTTCATATTTATTTGTACTTTTGGCCTGCGAAACTTTAATTAATGACTTTATGAAAGTTGGAAAAATCTGTTTGTTGTTCTTTATGAGCGCAAGTATCCTGTTGGCGGGATGTGGTAATGCCAAAAATAAGAAGGGTGAAGATAACCTGGTAGGTAATGATAAAGACGATCATGGTTGTATTGCTTCCGCAGGTTATACCTGGAGTGAGGTTCGGAAAGATTGTATCCGCCTTTGGGAGCAAGGTGTGCGCATGGAGTCTGTTGCTGATAAGGCAAATACGGCATTTATAGTTTTTGCACCCGATTCGCTGCAAGTGGAATTGTTTTTCTCTAATGATCAGCCAAACGAAATATTGGATCGTCGCTCCTTGCCCGTTGGTGGTTATGCGTGGAATGTAGAAGACGATGATACGAAGAATGTTCGTCAGGAAAATGGTAAATGGACAATCAGTCAAAGAGGAAATCTGATTTACCAGCAGGTAGACGAGGATAAGTAATTTTTCCGATAATGAAAAACTTTGCCGCTATAGACTTTGAGACCGCCAACGAGCAACGTGCCAGCGTGTGCAGTGTCGGCATAGTAATTGTGCGGGAAGGAGAGATTGTAGATACTTATTATAGTCTGATCCGTCCCGAACCGGAATATTATACCTATTGGAACACGCGTGTGCATGGATTGACATTGGCGGATACGGCAAAAGCTCCGATATTTCCCACCGTATGGCAGGAGATAGCGCCACTTATTGAAGGATTGCCGCTCATAGCCCATAATAAAGGTTTTGATGAGAGTTGTCTGAAAGCCGTTTTCAGAACTTACAGCCTAGATTATCCCGATTATGAATTTCATTGTACCTTGAGTACGGCACGAAGACGGATCAAAGGTTTGCCCGACTATCAGCTGCATACGGTAGCTGCCTACTTTGGTTATGAGTTGGAGCAGCATCACCATGCATTAGCCGACGCTGAGGCCTGCGCCTGGATTGCCCGGGAAATAATAGAATAACAAAGAAAAAGAATACGAATATGGATTTAGCATCACTTACCGCAAAAGTTTGCCGCATTGCTATGGATGCAGGAAGTTTCTTGAAAGAAGAGAGAAAAACTTTCCGCAGTGAAAGCGTGGAGAAGAAACATGCGCATGACTATGTGTCTTATGTAGATAAAGAGTCGGAAAAACAGATTGTTGCTGAACTTTCCGTTTTGTTGCCGGAAGCCGGTTTTATTACGGAAGAAGGTTCGGCAGTGTATCAGGATGAACCTTATTGTTGGGTAGTGGATCCGTTGGACGGGACTACAAATTATATCCATGACAACGCGCCTTATTGTGTATGTATAGCTCTTCGGTCTAAAGAGGAACTCTTGATTGGAGTAGTGTATGATCCCTGTAGGGATGAGTGTTTCTATGGCTGGAAAGGTGGAGGTGCGTATGTGGATGGCCAGCGGATACAGGTTTCCAATGTGCAGCAGATGGAAGATGCTTTTCTGGTAGTTGAATTGCCTTATAACTCATGTCAATATGCCCGTACGGGAGAACATCTGATACATAATTTGTATGGTAAGGTTGGTGGTATCCGTATGACTGGTTCTGCAGCTTTGGCAATATGCTATGTAGCCGCCGGACGTTTTGATGCCTGGGCGGAAGCTTTCATCGGCAAATGGGATTATTCGGCTGCCGCATTGCTGGTGCTGGAAGCCGGTGGCCGGGTGACTGACTTTTATGGGAATGAGAATTTTATAGAAGGGCATCATATTATTGCCACGAATGGATATCTGCATCCTATATTGCAACAACTGATACAAGAAGTCCCTCCGTTGGGGATGTGACATAAAGAAATAGCCTGATGAAAAATACTGTGAAATATTGGTTCGGTCCTTTGTTCCATCTTTTTTTTCCACGCTGCTGCGCAGTTTGCGGAGCATCACTTATAGAGGGTGAGGATACTATTTGTACTCGTTGCAATATAGATATGCCGCGTACGAATTACCATAAAATGAAGGATAATCCTGTAGAGCGTATGTTTTGGGGAAAGTTTCCTCTGGAACGTGCCACCTCTTATTTCTTTTATCGGAAAGGAAGTGATTTCCGCAGGATCCTACATCAATTGAAGTATGGTGGAAGGAAAGAACTGGGAGCGGTGATGGGACGTTGCATGGCGGCGGAATTACTGCCGACCGGCTTTTTTGAAGATGTAGATGTTGTCATTCCCGTACCTTTGCATCCCCGTAAACAGAGAGCTCGTGGATATAATCAAAGTGAGTGGATTGCCCGTGGCGTGTTTCAAGTGACAGGGATACCTGTAGATACTTCTTCCGTGATCCGCGAGAAACATACCAATACACAGACCCGTAAATCGATTTATGAGAGATGGGAGAATGTGGAAGGTATTTTTAAACTCCGCCATCCGGAACGATTAGTAGGGAAGCATATTCTGATTGTGGATGATGTTTTGACTACGGGAGCTACAACTACTGCCTGTGCTGATGTATTTCGTGAGATAGGAGGGATACGTATCAGTGTATTGACCTTGGCGGTTGCGGAAGCTTGATGAAGATAATTTAATATAAAAGAGGTGTACCATAGAGAGCTTTTGGTACACCTCTTTTATTTATACTCCAAAGGTATTACTGATTACCTAATCTATTTTCATGAATTTCTGTTGGATTACGTCGTTACTTGTTTTGATTGTAATTACGTAAATACCTTTGTTTAGAGCAGAAACATCAATGCCTTCATTAGGACGTACCTGATTATTCCAGATTAGAGCTTGTCCCTGGGTGTCAGAAATACGGATCTCGTCAATATTGTCAATAGTTTCTCGGATGAATAGCCGGTCGCGTACAGGACTTGGATATATCAATACACCTTCGAAAACAGGAGTGATTCCGGTTGCTTCGCCGATATGTAGACTGACAGGAGTAGTCAGGCTTCCCTGCAATGTATTAGCCCAGTCTATCTTTTCTTTGATATTGTATTCCAATTGATCGGCAGTATCAAAAGCGCGTAATGTTATTTGCTCATCATTTTGTTCACCATGAACCGTAATGAACAGGCAACCGTTTTTCTCCACAGCCATACCTCTGCATTCGCCATTTATAAATGCACCTATCAGGTATTTTCCGGATTCGGCTTTTTGTTCTCCATCGTAGAGTTCTGCTATGATGGGCATATTATCTTCGGATAAATTGGCATCATAAGCCCATTGCGGAGTAATGTACGGTGCATCGGAGTCTGTATCACTTGCAGAATAATTGAAGGATTTTACAGATTTGGAATAATACATGTAGCCTTCTCCCGGAATCAGATGGGTGAGACTTCCTATCCATTCGGTTCCGTTGTATATAGCAAAGTTATCCAAACCTTTAATTACATCGTTTGCTTCCGCTTGCAGGTTCTTCAGACTTTCTTCCAGAGACAAAGTAGCAGTGGGTATGTACCCTATCCAGTTCCAACCTTGGTTAAGTGTAACGGTACTGTTTTCGGAGGTAACAGGTTTGCCTTTGAGCTCGAGAGTTGCATCTTTCTTCATTTTTATTTTGAAAGATGCTGTCGGACTCAGAATGTTGAGTGAACCTTGCCATCCGTTTTCGTTGTCATTTACTAAGTCACCATTTGCACCTTTCAAAGTAAGTACTGATGCTTTGATGGGTTCAAGCAAAGCGGGTAAGTCATTCAAGTGCTGATCTTGTACATTGACAGAAAGCCAGTTCCATCCTGCATTTAAGTAATAATTGAAAGCTACTTCTCCGGTTACAGTTGTGAGAACATTTACTTTTACATCAGCTTTTAACTCCATACCGTCTACCATGAAGTGTATGGTAGTGCTTCCCAGCAGTTCACCTCCAATAGTGAAGGTGGCTTCTCCATTCTCATCTAATGTAGCTTCCGGCGCAACGGTTGCAATAATCGGCGCCGAGGAGAGTGCTGTAATTTTCTTATTTACGGCAGCTTCTTTGGGCTCAACGGCAACCGTAATGTCTACTGTCCGGTTGTATGCCACTTCGATAACAGGTTCAACAACGATGGACTTGGCCTCTTTTTCAATATCTATTTCCTGGCTGAAATCACTCTCCATATTAATACCTGCATAACTTTTTACTCGTCTGCTCACTGTGAGCACAACCTTATCTGTTGTTGCAAGCGGCTCTATAGGAGTGAACCGTACTTTAGAGGCAAATTTCTCATTATTGTTATATGGATTTATTTCTTCATTTTGCAAGAAAACTTCTCCGGTTACAATAGTCCCGTTGCGAGTTACCATAATTTGCTCGGTGGTCATTGTTTCAGGTTGCATATACTTGCTGAACTCGATTTCAATTCCTGTTTCGAATCCACGTACGGCTACAACGGTGGGTTGTGCACTTTGAGTCATGCCAATGTTGACATCCAGTTGTGGGGGAGGTACGGGAAGCCAGTCGCTGTAGGTCGTCTGATATCCTTCTTTCTCGAATTTAACTTGCCATAAGCCTTGAGGAACGTCCCAGGCATACATTCCCTGCTCGTCGGTGAAGAGTGGATTCTCCTGTGCATATTCAGCTGCATTCCAAAGTACGATATTCTCATGCAGCTCACCGTACATGTCTTCTACCATTTCTTTGTAGTAGCAGGTGGCAGTTACGCCTTGCAGGCGGTTGGATGGAACGGCTTCGTACACGTAGCCGGAGGGGTCGAGGATAGGAGCGGATGGTGGAGCTGTAGTTATAATAGGCTTATTATTGTCATCTTCAGGGATATCCTTGCATTTTTCTGATACTTGTTTAATCCATTTCTGGTATCTACTGATATCTCCGTTTATAGAAGCTTCGAATTGCTTGTCACGTGCACTTTCAGCTCTTTCTTGTAGTATAGCCATCGCTACGCCAATAATGGGACCAAGTGCTAAATCGGCAATATTATAGAAGCTCTTTCTTCCAAATTGAGCTAAATAATAATCTTGGAACTCTTTTTTAGCTGTAAGTATATATTGATCTATTAGTGCGGCGGCTTCAGGCTTTGTTTCATAAGCGCAATAGGGAACTTCAAGTGCATCTAATTTTTGTGCCATTCCTATTACTCTATCGTGCCATCCTTTCCAGTCGTAAACGGATAAGGCAGCCTTTGTTATGTAAGATAGCCATCGGGGTATTTTTGTTACCCGTTCCATTTCTTTTTTGAGATAATTCCTTTGCCCTTGGATTTTTACCTTCTGGGCCTTTAATTCTATTTCTTTTAACCCGAAAGCGCTTTCCAATTTTTTATTTAGGGCTTTTTCCACTTCTTGTAATGACTTGTCTTTTTTCAAAAGGTTAGCAAGTTTTTTACCTGCATTTTTATTACAATCGGTAAAGATATCCTGATATATATCATAATTAGTAAGTAGCGCCTTACTGAATTCCATATATGCAGCATTTATTGTTTCAAACCAATCGGACCTATTTGGCTGTGTTTCTGCTCTGCTTAATGGAGTATCTGTAAATTCAATTAGGTAGCGGACGTTATTGCTAAAATCTATCAGACAATACATGTTTTCGTTGTATTTTTCGTAGATGCTTCCATTGTCAGTAGTTGGCAGTAAAGTGTAGCCGTCAGCTATCAGTTGTTTTTCATCAATATTTTTACAATCAGAAATAGTTCTGCTCCCCTTTACTCCTTTGCTTGTGACAAATGTCTCTTTTCCATACAAGGTATGTTTCAGGATGCTGTTTTCTACTTCATCGGAATATGAAGACGCATCGTTTATTAAAGAATCCAGATTTGAGTAGACTTCATCTATATAGGCTGTGAACTGTTTGTCGTCTAAAGTTGATAGATAATCAACGGTTTCATTGTCAATATCGGGATTTTCTGTTGGATATTGGCTGAAAAGTTTCTCAAGAGATTCAAAATCAGGAGTCTCCTTTTGTAGTTCATCCTTGATTTTGTTTTCTAAAGAATCAAGGAAATCTTTGGAGTCTTTAGTATCTTTAATGGTATTGGTGACATAAGAATAAATGTCTTTCAACTCTGAACTGTCCAACATAGGTGTCGTTGCCGCCGCAAAATCTACACTTACATTAGTCGGTAAGTTATTTGAATCGAATTTGCCGGATGCACACCATTTATCAATCTTTTCATTATAAGTCGCTTTTAATTGTTTTATTTCATTATGATCAGTGAATACATAGAGTGTTACGTCTGAAACGATGTCAGGGTTGTTGTCTGTGAAGTTGATAATAAAGGTGAAGTCTGTTTCGTGATAAAACATGTAGGACGCAGCACTATTTGTTCCATTCAATAAATCGAAGGTAACTTCTACGTTGTTTTTAAGCCATCCATTATAAAATGTCATTGTTACGGTAGAAGCTTGTATTGCATGCTTGTCATACATTAACTTTTGCGTTTCCGATTGCAGATTCATTCCCTGTTCGGTAATAACTTTGGCATAGATACTGTGTGTAGATAAATTATAGGGGTTGTTCAATTCACAGGTTGTGCTCCACATTCCGTTCGCTAAGGATGTGGTTTGACCAATCAGAATTTCATTGTCGTATATTTCTATAGTAGATTTTCCTTGTGCGGTTCCACTGATCGGTATTGTTGTTTGGGAGGCAGTGCTTGGTACGCTGATACTTAAATCCTTAACCTCATAAAATGCAGAACCAATAGGCTGATTTACTTCTCTATCGTTTAGTGTGAATTTTACAAATGCATTTGGCTGATAGTTGCCACCGGCAGTAGGTATAATGCAGAAGCGTACTGACTCAGTATAATTGGCCAATGGAATAATCAAACGATTATTATCCAACGTATAACTTGCAATACCATTACCTACCATAGCTGAGTTTTCTACATACGAACAAGTTTCAGGCAAGTCAACTACAAACTGTATATTGCTGATAGAAGAGGAATACTCCTCTTTGAAATCAATTTTTCCTTTTAATGTCAGATAATTACCTGCTGCGATAGAGGGTTTGTTGACTGTAAAAGATGTGTTGTCTCCTGTGTAGTAAAGCTTGCTTTCGTCCAATGCCGGGATATGATCGTTGAAAATGGGAGAGAGAATGCCACTTTTTACATTTACAGTGTTTTGTACATAATCGGTACCTTCTGTTAAGCCGGAACTTGCTAATTGAGAGAGCTTCAGAATGGAATTGAAGAAGGTACTCTTGCTCATTGAAATTAGAGTATAGCTACCGTCTGTAAGATTATTGATGGAGAGTGAAGAGTCGGTGTAGGAATACTTTTTTATGAGTTCGCCATTATTTCCATAAAGGATGCCTACTATTGTAGAGTTGTCAGCAGATGATTTGTAAGATGCATTGATTCCACCTAATGCTACTATTGCAAAGTGAGTTTCTATGCGGTTCTTTTCATCAACTGTGACCAAATCTTCTACAGGCATGAATGCATTGTTCTTGCTTGAAGCCGTAATGCGAAGCTGATCGCCTTTATCCACTTCTTCCAATAAAACAATATTAGGATATTGAACTGAAAATTCCGTGATAGCCTTGTCTTTGGTAATGTTGTATATCGCATAGGCAATATTCTCGTAGTCGGAATAGCTATTCTGTATCTCGGGTGTTCCACCTTCAATGGTAGCATTTGTATAAGTGAAGTTCGTACTGATGGTGGTGCCGGAAATAGACTTCAGTTTGATTTCTCCAAGATTGTTTTCCTCATTAAAATTCTCTTTTGTAAATTTCTGACTGATGTAATTGGCTGCGGCAATTGTAATGGTGCTGTAATCATTGTATACATTTAATTTGAAAGTACCATCTGTACCTGTTTGAGTAGTAAATGCCTTAGAGTATTTACCATTTAATTGCTGTGATATGGAAATCACTGCATTAGGCAGAAGATTACCATCTGTGTCTTTTACCGTTCCTGATACGGTTAATGTGTCAATTGGTTGCAGATTGTAGACAGGCTGTTCTTTGTTTTCTTGTGTGATATATGATTGAGGAGCAGGAAATATGTACTGCATCCCGAGCTCTTGATTGAGTTCTATCTTATATTTCAAGCGTGTTCCGGCTATTAATCCACTCAGGCTGTTTCCTTGTGTCAGGTAAGCATCGTTTGAATCAAACCAAGTGATTCGTACACTCTTAGTGACATCTTCCTTTTGAGGTGTCAGCACTTTGAGTTCTATGGTTTGAAGTTCCAATATATTAGAGAATCTGACTGAGTCATTGCTGCTTGTGATTTTTATATCTTTGATTTCACCAAGCGTATTTCCTGTATGGTTTTTTAAATATACACTATAGACATTGTCCCGTATCAGACCATTGAATGTGTACGTCATTCTGTCGGACAGTATATATCTTTGTTTTTGAGCGTTTTTTATATTGGCAAGTTCAAGAGTCATATTCTTATATCGTCCGTCAGAAGCGGATTCAGGTAAGCTGACCGTTAGAGAGCCTACTTCTTCTGTCAAAGGTAGGATGGTATACTGACTCCATACAGGATCACTGGTATATAGAGTTAGCACTGTTTGTGGTACACGTATAATCAGGCTTTCTGAGATATTGTGAAATGCGTTTTCATGTAGTTTAGGAGGTGCTACTGCATAGCATATTATTTCTGATAAATTGTTGCAATCAGTAAAGGCATAACTCTCTATAACAGTAAGATCACTAGGAAGCGTAATGGAAGAAATACTGATATATGAAAAGGTATATTGCCGGATGGCGGAAATACCTCTTGTATTTTTCAAATCTAGAGCTGTATAGGTCTCTAATTGCTCTGCAATCCTTAAATCTTCTTCGAGAGCTTCACCGAAAACAGTCAGTTTTCTTATTTGTTCCTTATTAATATCATGCTCTCTTAATATATCATAATATGTGTCGGTCAACCTTCCCGGAATGAAATCATCTATAATGATTTCGCCGGTGGTTGCATCCCAGAAGTTAGAATTGGGGTTTCCAGGGTTTTCCGGATTGAATCGGCACACTGCTGTTAAATGAATATCGGAAGTTCCCATAGTGAGATAATATGGATTTTCTGTGGATACGATTTCATCATTAATCCTCCATTCTTTGAATTCATATCCCTGTTTAGGATAAGCATCGATACGGATATTACTTCCTTCATCCACAAGTGTCACACTGTCTGAACTGAAATGAGCGCTTTCAGTTGGAATAGCAGACAGCACTAACTTATGAGGGGTTACCGGTTCAGGCGGATTTTCAGGATTAAAGTTGTTGTTTTGTCCTAATGTGCCGATGCTCCATAGGGCAAAAAGTATACTTATTATGTATTTCATAATTTTACTCTCCTATTGTTTATTTTAAAACAATGGTTTTAAATGCTTTATCTTTTACTGTAACGATGTATGCGCCATTCCCGATAGCAATTTCGGTTTCGGATTGAGTCGCAATAACCTGTCTGAGTAGTTGTCCGGTAATGGCATATATCTTTATATCATCTCCGGTGTCAGCTTTCACGGTGATTTTATTGTATCCCGGAATAACTCTGGGTGAATCAGCTTCGGTTTCGGTCTGGATATCTGTAGGAACAATGGACAGGTGTATTTCAAAACGATCTGCATAAGTTCCTGCTTCAGCATCGAAACTGTAACTTTCATTTTTTAAGTCGATTTCTTTGTTTTCTTGTTTGTCAATCAGAATTATGTCACCTTCCAATGGTATATTTTCTCCCATGTTGAATGTATATTCTCCTTTTTTACCGATATAAACTCCAAGTTGGATGACACCTTTTTCCAATGGACGTTCGTTGATGGCGTATTGCACTCCATTTTCTATGGTGAAAAGCTGTACTACTTCTTTGTCTTCACTCATAAATTTAGAAGCATCTTTTCCAAAATCGTATTTTATGGATGCGTTAGGGGTGATGACAAAGCGAGTCTTATCAGTGTAAATTTTATTTCCTAGGGTTATATTGTATACCGTTCTTTCGGAGTTTATGCTGCGAGTGTATCCTTCTTTTGTGACGATAGCTCCATCTCCCTGTCTACCTTCCGGTTGGAATGTTATATTTTCCAGATCCAGAGGCTTTTGGATGAAGAATGCCTGCATGGGGCTTAATGCATAATGATCATCTACAGGGGAATAGGCAGAGTAGCCTCTTCCATTCTGGACGATAATCGGTGCAGAACATTCCATTGATTTGATATTGAAATAGCAAGGATAGGGATTCCCTATCAGATTCCAACTGCGATTATGAGCATACTCGGAATTGTATTCATTCAGAGTGATCTTGCGACTGGAGTTGCTGAAGAAGGTGTCTTTGTTTGCATTATGTACTGCACTAACCGTGAATTGGGTAACCTTCTGGTTGAACTGTATGATATATCCCTCTCCGGCACGTAGAATTTCTCCATTCGGTACATCTTGCCAACTGCTTCCTGCTCCATATTGTGCACGGGCTGCACCATCGTAATAACGAATGACATATAGTGCATTATTATCGACTGTTATATTGGCAGGATTTACATCGAACGGGAAAGAAACAAAGTACCACTGGTAAGGTTCGCATGTATATATTAACTCTATGTTTTCTGCAGACAGTGCATTGCTGCGTGAAATGACGATAGGGAGTTTGTTGGTGTAACTTCTGTCTCCCCATTGATCATAGACTTCTCCCTGGTGAATTTTGAGAGTTTTGATAGGCATAGGTGAATTGCCTTCTACAATAAGACCGCCTCCCATGTTTATTTCCATATCGGGAGAACCGGGTATGCGTGTATTGTCTGAAAGTAGGAGGTGCCCATTCAGTATCCAGTCTTTAGGAGTGTATTCAAACGTCTCATAGTGTGTGAATTTGTTCCAGCTTTTGTCTGCACGGTAAGATGCTAAAGAGATTGCAGGAACCACTACAGTGCAATTCTCGTGGTTGATACCTCTGAAAACTTCATCCGAATCATAAATGACATTAGCGGATACTGGAGCTGGCATTCGACATACTATTTTTTGTAAATTCTTGCAATAGGAAAGAGCGCCCGCAGATAGAGTTGATAGTTTTGTTGGCAATTCTACATATACTAGTTTTTCACATTCTTCAAAAGCATAATCTCCAAGTGAGAGCAAACTTTCAGGAAGGATTAGGGAGTCTATTTGACAATAGGAAAATGCTCCGTATCCAATATTCTCTATACTGTTCGGAAGATTTATAGAATAGAGTGAACGGCAATATCTAAAAGCGTCATTTTGAATTTCTTTGAGAGTTTCTGGCAACATTATGGCAACTAACTGCTCTTTGTTATTTAAAAAGTTTGTGGGTATGCTAGTATTCGTCGTTTGGCTAAGATCGACAAAGGATATCTGTTCTATTTGATTAATAATGTAATAGTCGTCTTGATTCATTTCTCCAATGATTCTTAACGCATATATAGGTTTGTCTAAAGCAGCTAATGCGGATTCTAATGTTCCAGGAGCGGATAAAGTAATCTCAATGACATTTCTGTCTTCCTCTGTACGTTTTTCATAGGTTTCTTCCCATACTTCTTCGGGGTTATCATTGTTATTGTAACGAGTATATGTCGTTTTTTGGGGATTACCATTGCTGTCATATTCTCGATCATAAATATCCAGATAGCTATAGCGATAGTTATATTCAGTTTCGATTTTCTCCTGGCGGATGATATCACCGTATTTATTGCAGGTTACTATTAGGGTATCACGATACTCTTCGTCGTGGTCTGTATATGTATAGCGGAAACTTCCATTGCTGTCTAATAATGTTCTCTTCTCAGTATAATAAGGCGTTTTTTGATCTCCTTGTAATATGTAAACTGTACGGGAAAACGTGTTTGTTGCATCCTCATGTTCACATTCTATACGTAAATTTATGCTTCTTCCATAGCCTTCTTTCATTGTTGCGTCGCAGTTGAAAAAGAAAGAATTATCCTCACCATCGTACATATTGCTATCCCAATCATCTTCTGTAATGAGATAAGGATTGAAGTTTTCTGTTCCATACATAGGGGTAATGTTTGAAATCTCTGTGATGTCATACGGATCATCTTCTTCCCGATAACTGATACTAATTGTTGAAGGGAAATTATCTTTCCATGTAACACTCATTTCGGACTGCTGTGATCCATAAGAATACAAATAGTTTTCCTTTATGTATGTGACATAGCCTTTTTCATTGAAAGTTGCTTTTTCTATACCCGTTTTGTTGACGGCAGTACGGATGCCGGAAGCATTGAGGGTAGTTGTAAAGTTGGCAGCGTTTTGTGTCTTCTTCCAGACTTGTGTGGGATAATCCCATACATAGTGAGTTTCACTCAAAAGGAGCTTGCCATTAGTTTTATTGTCATATTCGTATATGACCCTTTCGTTTATGTTAGGTTCTATTAATGTGACATTGCCATAGGCGTCGTATTCGTAATATTCTTTATGAGTATACACTTTCTCATTTCCATTGTTGTAGTAGAATATTCTTGTTGCCTGAGCAGGTGCCTTCTTACCTTGCCATCCTTCAATAGAGCGGGATTGAGCAGATTGCGTATTTTGAGATTGAGTAGCTATTGGTACCGTTTTCTTTGCTTTACCAATTTTAAACCAACCTTTTTGAGATTGTTGTGCGCTTATTCCACAAGAGAATAAGAAACATAATACATAGATAAAGAGTAATTTTGTTTTCATACGCTATTGATTGTTTAATGGTTTCACACTTTTATCCCTTTTTTTGAATAGAGGCATTCTCTACAAAAATAAGATAAAGTTTCTGAAAAACAATAGAACGTGGGAAAATAGTCTAGGGCTTTATTCTTGATATTTAGCGTTTTATGAGGATGAAAAAGCAGCTTACTCCTGCTTTTTGATTGTTTATCCGTCAATTTGACCGTTTATCAAATATTGTGTTTCTTTGAAGAAATAAAAGCGGCATTTATAGTTGATTACTTTTTAATAGTGCTATGAACTCAATATCGATAAATCTGTGTTAATCCGTGTAATTTGTGGTGGAATTGAGCTATTGGAAAACAAAAAAGGTTCGCCATAATGACGAACCTTTTTGCTCTTCCTCTTGGACTTGAACCAAGGACCCTCTGATTAACAGTCAGATGCTCTAACCGACTGAGCTAAGGAAGAATGTTGTTTTTTCTCAAATGCGCTGCAAAAGTAATAGGATATTTTGAAATATGCAATATCTTTGCAAAAAAAATATCGAAATGGACAAAATAATTGGAATGGGCAATGCCCTTGTTGACGTTCTTGCTACTCTCAACGACGACCATATTCTTACTGAAATGGAATTGCCCAAGGGAAGCATGACCCTGATTGATGAAACGAAACTGCTGATAATCAATGAATGTTTCAGTGAAATGGAAACAGAATTGGCTACTGGAGGCTCTGCCGGAAATGCAATTCGTGGTATGGCATGCCTTGGTGCGGGAACAGGATTCATTGGTAAGGTTGGTAATGATGCTTATGGAAAATTTTATCGGCAAAGTTTGTTGGAACGGGGAACGGAAGCAAATTTATTAGTTTCTTCTGAGTTACCTTCGGGGGTAGCTTCTACTTTTATATCACCTGACGGGGAACGTACTTTTGGTACTTATTTGGGTGCCGCCGCTACATTAAAGGCTGAAGATCTTTCGCGGGAGATGTTTAAGGGGTATACTTATTTGTTCATAGAAGGTTATCTGGTGCAGGATCATGATATGATACTTCGTGCCATTGAACTGGCAAAAGAAGCCGGATTGCAAATCTGCCTGGATATGGCAAGCTATAATATTGTGGAGCAAGATCACGATTTCTTCTCTTTATTGATAAACAAGTATGTGGATATTGTGTTTGCCAATGAGGAGGAAGCAAAAGCATTTACGGGTAAAGAACCGGAAGAAGCATTGGATGTGATTGCTAAAATGTGCAGCATCGCCATTGTGAAGTTGGGTGCCAGAGGATCGCTCATTCGTAAAGGGACAGAGGAAGTGCATGTGCATGCTGTCACTGTGGATAGAGTGATAGATACGACCGGTGCGGGTGATTATTTTGCAGCCGGCTTTTTGTATGGACTGACTTGTGGATATTCATTGGAGAAATGTGGCAAGATAGGTTCTATCCTTTCAGGAAGCATCATCCGGGTGATTGGTGCAGAAATGCCTGCCGAGTGGTGGGAAGATATTAAAACTAGAATCAGTGAACTATAATAAATAGGATATGAAGAAAATACTGAAAGTACGCTGGATAACTACCTTACTGTTAGTAGTAGGTGTAGTTGTCTTTTTTAGTTTCAAGAGTGGTGATAGCCGCAGTTTCCAGATTGCAAAGAACCTGGATATATTCAATTCCATCGTGAAGGAACTGGATATGTTCTATGTAGATACATTGGACCCGAATAAGACAATACGAGAGGGTATCGATGCGATGTTGTATTCTCTGGACCCTTATACGGAATTTTATCCGGAAGAGGATCGGAGTGAGTTGGAACAAATGCTTAAGGCTTCTTATGGAGGTATAGGTTCTATCATCCGATATGAGCCTAAATTGAAGCGTACAGTAATTGTGGAGCCTTACGAAAATATGCCTGCTGCCGAAGTGGGATTGAAAGCAGGTGATATCTTGCTTGAAATAGATGGAAAAGATTTGACCGGAAATACGGATGTGAGCAAAATACTTCGTGGACAGGTAGGGACAAGTTTCCAACTGAAGGTTGAGCGTCCCGGTGAGGCAAAGCCATTGGATTTTACAATTGTCCGTAAAAACATCCAGTTGCCGTTTATTCCTTATTATAGTAAGTTGGATAACAATATCGGTTACATCAACCTGAGTACTTTCTCAGGAAATCCTTCCAAAGAGTTTAAGAAGGCTTTTCTTGATTTGAAGAAGCAGGGTATCACTTCATTGGTAATTGATTTGCGCAACAATGGCGGTGGGTTGCTGGAAGAGGCTGTAGAGATAGCCAACTACTTTCTGCCCCGTGGTAAGACGATTGTAACAACGAAAGGTAAGATAAAACAAGCAAGTAATACGTATAAGACCTTGCGCGAACCATTGGATACGGATATTCCTATTGCTGTATTGGTAAATAGCGGTACTGCTTCCGCTTCGGAAATCCTGGCGGGTGCATTGCAGGATTATGACCGTGCAGTGATTGTAGGTAACCGCACGTTTGGGAAAGGTTTGGTGCAGGTGCCGCGTACATTGCCTTATGGTGGTACGATGAAGGTGACTACTTCCAAATATTATATTCCCAGTGGCCGTTGCGTACAGGCAATAGATTACAAACATCGTAATCCGGATGGTAGTGTAGGGCGTATTCCTGATAGTTTGACTACAGTATTCCATACGGCTGTCGGACGTGAAGTGCGTGATGGCGGTGGTGTGACGCCGGACGTTGCAGTGGAACAAGAAAAGTTACCTAATATTTTGTTTTATCTGGTAAATGATAATCTGATCTTTAATTATGCTACCCAATATTGCCTGAAGCACCCGACAATTGCTTCTCCCGAGAATTTCGAAGTAACGGATGCTGATTATGCAGAGTTTAAGGAAATGGTGAAGAAGGCAGATTTTAAATATGACCAGCAGAGCGAGAAGATTCTGAAGAATTTGAAAGAAATGGCAGAATTTGAAGGTTATATGAAAGATGCTTCCGAAGAATTCAAGGCTCTTGAGCAGAAACTTAGTCATAATCTGGACCGTGACTTGGATTACTTTGCAAAAGATATCAAGAATATGATTGCTCAGGATATCATTAAGCGTTATTATTTCCAACGTGGTGGTATCATACAGCAGTTGAAAGATGATGATGATTTAAATGAAGCCGTGAAAGTGCTGGGTAACTCGGAGGAGTATAAGAAAATGCTGAGCGTACCGGAAACTACGGTCATAAAAGAGAAGGGGAAAGAAACAAGCTTGGTGAATTTTAATTCATACCGAAAAAGCAGTCTGATGATTTTTGACTATGTAGTGTAGGTTATAGTTTGTAGCTTCTTAAAATAAGTAACCGGATAATTTTACGGCCTATCTTTACCTTTCCGGAAAAGATAATCCATAAAGTTATCCGGTTTTTTGGTGGAAAACAATTACCTTTGCTGGCAGGTTACTTGTAAATCAATATATATGAGAGTATCTCTGTTGCTATTTTGTATATTTTCTCTTTTTAGTAGCTTATCACGTGGTTCCTCTATTCCTTTTTCTCCCATCGTGAGGAGCTATTCCGTATCAGATTATAATGCAGGTATTCAGAATTGGTCTATCGCTCAAGATGATAGGGGAGTTATGTATATTGGAAATAACAAAGGTCTGTTGGAGTTTGATGGAAATAGCTGGGAACTTCATGAATTACCTTCCAGGAACATAGTACGCTCTGTATATATCGGTAAAGACGGCAAGATATTTGTGGGCTCTTTCGAAGAGTTCGGATATTTCGAACGTAATTCATTGGATAGCCTTGTGTACCACTCTTTAAAAGATGAAGCGAAAGATTTCCGGTTCCATAATGATGAAATCTGGACGATTACGTCGGCACATGGGGAGATTGTATTTCAATCTTTCGGTTCTTTGTTCTTTTATGACGGGCATACTGTGAAGGGGATTCGTACAAAAACTCTTCCTTTGAATTTATTTCAGGTAGGTGATACGGTTTATTCTCAACAGATAAACGGAGGGCTTTTTGTTCTTGCAAAGAATGGGCTGGAAAATCTGATTGAACGAAAATCATTGGGCAACAGTGATGTGGTGGCAGGACTTCCGTATAATGATGGCGTTTTATTCCTGACACAAAAGAGTGGCGGTTTTGTTTATCAAAGTGGAAAGATACTGAAGTGGCATACAGAATGTGATGCCGAGCTTGAAAAGTACTCTGTGAACCGGGCTGTAATGACAAAAGACAGTTGCTATATTATCGGTACGCTTTCTAATGGAATTTATGCAATAGATAAAGAAGGACGTTTACTTTGGAAAGAGAATACGGACAGTCGCTTACAGAATAATACCGTATTGGGGCTGTATTGTGATGCCGATAACAATGTTTGGACAGCTTTGGATGAAGGTATAGCCTATATACAAAATAACTCCCTGGTATATTACTATGAGCCTCCTTACCGGAAAATAGGAATGGTCTATGATGTGCTGGTGAAAGAGGATGAGGCTTATATCGCTTCCAATCAAGGACTTTACAGGATTAGGAACAGAGTCCCCGAACTTGTGCCGGGACTGGAAGAGCAGGCATGGTTTGTTGGTGAATGGGGAAAACAGATTTTATGTGGACATAATAAAGGAACTTTTCAGATATCGGGTTCGCAGGCATCGCTGATTTCGGATGTGAGAGGAGCGATGTGCATGAAAGAAGTCAATCTGGAAGGACGTTCGTTCTTATTGCAAGGTACCTATACGTTTCTGAATTTATACAATGAGGAGTCTTCGGGCATCTGGAGGTTTCTGCGGTCGTTAGGCGGGTTTACCCACATGGTGCGGGAGATCGAGATGGATCCCCAGGGGAATATCTGGGTGAAGCATTTACGGAAAGGATTATTCCGTTTTCGGATTAATCCGGATCTGAAACGGGTAGAAGATGTCAGAACCTATATGGAACTGGGTGATGTGAAAGATGGGGACTTCTCTTTGTTTAAGATCAATGGACGGGTTGTTTTTTCAAATGGGGAAATGTTTTACACTTACGAAGATATGAATGATTCTATTATTCCTTATGAATCGATGAATGAGCAATTGGCGGATTTGAAAGGAATACATAGTGTGAGTCATGCAAAAGGCAATCTGTACTGGTTTGTAAACAGCAAGATGGCATATTTGGTGAAATGTGAAATGAATGTTTTCCGGATTGAACATCGAATTCCGTTTTCTTTGTTTGATGGTTTGTCTATAGAGGAGAGAGCAGCGATGGTTTATGACAAGGCGAGTGGCAGTTCTTATCTCTGTTTGAATAATGCTGTTGCCCGGATTGATTCAGATAGTTCTCTTTTGTACAAGTCCTCTATTAGGCGCTCTTTGTGGATATCGGCTATAACGACTGAGTCGGAGTGGACGGGAAAAATAAAAAAAATGTCGGTGCAAAAAGAGAACAAGATTGATGCAGATTTGAATACCGTATGCTTCTCTTTATGCTATCCGGTTTATAATGACTATACTTACAAGGTAAGGTATAAATTGGAAGGACTGTCCGATCAGTGGGTGGAAGGTGACCGCAGTCTGCAGAAGAAATATACTCGTTTGCCATTTGGGTCGTATGTTTTTAAAGCTGAGATTTATAATGAGAATGAAGTATTGGCATTGGTAACGCTACCTTTTGAAGTCTTGAGACCTTGGTTTCTATCATATTGGGCTATCACCGGTTATGTTCTGATTGGGCTGTTGTTGTTATTGTTGTTGCAATACATCGTTTATCAGTCTGTGAAGAAGAAGAAAGACAGGGTGATTGAACAGCAACGCATTACCCATCAAGCTGAGATAGAAATACAGGAAAAGAAGATTATCGAATTGGAGAAAGAGCAACTGGAAGCTGATTTACGTTTTAAGAGTAAAGAACTGTCCGGAGTTGTGATGACCAATATTGCCCATCAGGAGTTTTTGAATTCGTTGAAAGAAGAAATACAACAACAGAAGTTATCAGGGCAGTATACGCGGAAGAATCTGGATAAGCTCTTGGTATTGATTAATCAAAGTATCGTTTCGGATGAGGAAAACTGGAATATGTTCCAGGCGAATTTTGACCGGATACATGAGAACTTCTTCCGAAACCTGAAACAACAGTACCCGGATCTGACGGCGGGTGATTTACGTTTCTGTGCTTTACTCCGCTTGAATATGCCGACAAAAGAAATTGCCAAGCTGCTGAATATATCGGTGAGGGGCGTAGATGCGGCAAGATATCGCTTGCGTAAGAAATTTAATCTATCTCAGGAAGATAGTCTGACGGATTTTATGATTAATTTTAAATAGTTGATTATTAACGTTATAATGTGAAAGGAAGTACTAAAATAGTACCTCCTTTTTTTGTGTTTTGCACTAAAGGTACTTTTGTTGTAGCTCTGTATTGTGGCAGTTTAAGGTGCTTTCTCTTTATTTGCAGCGAAATCATTTTTCTCCAAAAATAATAAAGAATGAAAAGCATGAGACAATTAATCCTTAAGGTACAATCGTTTTTAATTTTATTGGTGCTGGTATCTGCCAATGTGCAAGCACAAAAATCTCCTGTCGATATGGATCGCTTTATTGATGATCTGATGAAGAGAATGACGCTGGAAGAGAAAATCGGCCAGTTGAACTTACCTGTTACGGGTGAAATAACCACCGGACAAGCCAAGAGTAGTAATGTGGCTAAGCGTATTCGTGCCGGTGAAGTGGGCGGACTCTTTAACTTGAAAGGCGTGGAGCGTATTCGTGACGTTCAGAAACAGGCAGTAGAAGAAAGTCGTCTGGGTATTCCTCTTTTATTTGGTATGGATGTAATTCATGGATACGAAACTGTATTCCCTATTCCTCTGGGATTATCCTGTACCTGGAACATGAAAGCTATTGAAGAATCTGCACGTATTGCTGCTATCGAAGCCAGTGCTGATGGTATTTGCTGGACATTCAGTCCGATGGTGGATGTTTCCCGTGATCCCCGTTGGGGACGAGTTTCCGAAGGGAATGGTGAAGATCCTTTCTTGGGAGCGGAGATTGCGCGTGCTATGGTACGTGGTTATCAAGGGAAGGATATGAGTAGTAATGATGAGATTATGGCTTGCGTAAAGCACTTTGCTTTATATGGGGCATCAGAAGCAGGACGCGACTATAATACAGTGGATATGAGTCATCAACGTATGTTCAACGAATATATGTTACCTTATCAAGCAGCCGTGGAAGAAGGTGTGGGTAGTGTGATGGCTTCATTCAATGAAGTGGATGGTGTACCGGCTACCGGAAATAAGTGGCTGATGACCGATGTACTTCGTAAGCAGTGGAACTTTGATGGGTTTGTTGTGACAGACTATACCGGTATCACTGAAATGACCGATCATGGTATGGGGGATACACAAACAGTTGCAGCCTTGGCTCTGAATGCAGGTGTTGATATGGATATGGTGAGCGATGCTTTTACAAGCACACTTAAGAAATCTTTGGAAGAAGGAAAAGTTTCAGTAAAGGCTGTTGATGCTGCTTGTCGCCGTATTCTGGAAGCTAAGTATAAGCTGGGTCTTTTTGATAATCCCTATAAATATTGTGATATAACCCGTCCTAAAAAACAAATCTTTACGAAAGAACACCGTGCTATAGCCCGTAAGACAGCTTCGGAAAGCTTTGTTCTCTTGAAGAATGAGAATAGTGTACTCCCTCTGGCAAAGAAAGGTACCATTGCTGTAGTAGGTCCTTTGGCTGATAGCCGTAGCAATATGCCGGGCACGTGGAGTGTGGCTGCTGTGATGAACAAATATCCTTCTTTGATTGAAGGTCTGAAAGAAGTAGTGGGAGGCAAGGCTAAAATTCTTACGGCTAAAGGAAGTAATCTGATGAGTGATGCCGAATACGAAGAACGTGCTACTATGTTTGGCCGTACCCTGCATCGTGACAATCGTACAGATAAGGAACTGCTGGATGAGGCGCTTGCTGTAGCTGCCAAGTCTGACGTGATTGTTGCTGCTTTGGGTGAGTCTTCCGAGATGAGCGGTGAAAGTAGTTGTCGTACAGATCTCGAAATGCCGGATACGCAACGTGCACTTTTGCAGGAATTGTTGAAAACCGGCAAACCGGTGGTATTGGTGTTGTTTACCGGTCGTCCGTTAGTATTGAATTGGGAGCAGGAAAATGTACCTGCTATTCTGAATGTGTGGTTTGGTGGTAGTGAAGCTGCTCTTGCCATTGGTGATGTACTGTTTGGAAATGTAAATCCGAGTGGTAAACTTACTGCTACTTTCCCGAAGAGTGTAGGACAGATTCCTTTGTTCTATAATCATAAGAATACCGGTCGTCCTTTGCCTCAAGGAGCTTGGTTCCAGAAGTTCCGTAGCAATTATCTGGATGTAGATAACGAACCGCTTTATCCGTTTGGATATGGCTTGAGCTATACTACTTTCTCTTATAGCGATATTACATTGGATAAATCGTCCATGAATATCAATGGAGAGATTACGGCAACTGTAACGGTAACCAATACAGGTAAGTATGACGGTTCGGAAGTAGTGCAGCTATATATCCGCGATCTTATAGGCAGTGTGACACGTCCGGTGAAAGAACTGAAAGGCTTTGAAAAAATCTTCCTGAAAGCCGGTGAATCCAAACAAGTGTCTTTCAAGTTAACAGCTGATATGTTGAAGTTCTACAATTACAATCTGGATTTTGTGTGCGAACCGGGCGACTTTGAAGTAATGATAGGTGGTGATAGCCGTGATGTGAATAAGGCCCTATTTTCGCTTCAATAAGTATCTGCTTGGTAGTAGATAGATAAAGAACGAATACAGAAACTTTATTAAAAATAAATGTCTGATAACTAATTAGTTCTGCGAGTATGTAGTAGTTATAAAGTAGTACCATGTTTAGGCGTGGTACTCTTGTGGTAGTCTGTTTTTTGACTTAAATCAATTATTGCTATACGTTTGCAGAGTAATTTTAAATCAATACAAAATGAAAAGAAATCTATTAATTACATGTGTGATGTTGCTGTTTGCTGTCGTTTCGATGGCGCAGAACAAGATTACAGTTTCGGGTGTCGTTACAGATAAGACAGGCGAAACTGTTATAGGTGCTTCTGTTCGGGTAAAAGGACAGGAGAATATGGGAACTATTACGGATATCGACGGAAAATACCAGATTCCTGGCGTACCGGCGAATGCCACTTTAATATTCAGCTATATTGGTATGAAGGAACAGGAAGTGGCGCTTAATGGGCGTTCTACAGTGAATCTTATGATGGAAGAGGATAGTCAGCTCATTGAAGAAGTTGTAGTAGTAGGTTATGGTAGCGCCAAGAAGCGTGATTTGACCGGTTCTATTGTAACGGTGAAAGCTGCCGAGATTGCTTCAAAACCATCTACCAATCCTTTGGCTTCTATTCAAGGTAAGGTCGCTGGTGTGCAGGTTATCAATACAGGACGTGCCGGGCAGGATCCGGAAATTCGTGTTCGCGGTACAAACTCTATCAATGGTTATACTCCTTTATATGTAGTGGACGGACTGTTTACGGATAACATCAACTATCTGAATACAGCGGATATTGAATCTATGGAAATCCTGAAAGACCCTTCTTCCTTGGCTATTTTTGGTGTGCGTGGTGCTAATGGTGTTATTATCATTACTACTAAGAAGGCGAAAGAAGGTAAGACTCAGGTCAGCATTAATGGTTCGGTGGGTTGGAAAAAGGTTACAGACCGCGTTAGCCTGACTAATGCAGAGCAGTTCAAAATGCTTTATAATGAACAACGCATGAATCAGGGTGGCGATCCGTACGATTATACCGTATGGAATGCAGATACTGACTGGCAGGATGAGATGTTCCAAACAGGTTTCCTTACTAACAATACGGTTAGCATTACAGCTTCGGGAGATAGAAGTAAGTTTTATCTGGGCTTGGGATATGTAATGGAAGAAGGTTCCATCAAGAGTGAAAAGCTGAATAAGTTTACTGTGAATTTGCATAGTGAACATAAAGTGACCGACTTCTTACGTTTTGGTTTCCAGGTGAACGGTGTACGTGCATTATATCCTGATGCAAAAGGTGTAGGCTCTGCTTTGAAAGCAGCTCCGATTGCTCCTGTTTATGATACGGAAAGCGGTCTTCTACATACTCTTCCTGATTTTCAGCGTGCTCAGGTTTGGAATCCTATGATTGAGCCCGTGTTGAGAGGTGCTCATAATAAATCTGCAAATTATCGTATGGCAGGAAATATCTACGGAGAACTTGATTTGATGAAGAATCTAACCTTTAAGGCTACTTTCTCCCTGGATTATGCTTCCAGCCAGTCACGTTCTTATTCTCCGCTTATTTATGTGTATAACCCGGATGTAGAAGGTGGTAAAGAAAGATTGACGGATAAAGAAAGTATCAGTCAGTCGAAGTCTACATCAATGGCAGCACAGTCCGATTATGTATTGACTTATATTAATCAGTTTGGTGATCATGGTTTAACTCTGACTGCCGGTCTTACTACGAATTATAATGAATATTCTGATTTATCGGGTGGCCGCAGTCAATTGCCGGGTTATGGTGTTTCCATTGGCGAAGATATAGATAAGTGGTGGATTACTATGATTGATGATGCTACATCAGCTACTAATGGTGGATCCCAATACAAACGTTTTACAATGTCCTATCTGTTCCGTGCATTGTATAACTATAAAAATCGTTATTTGCTGAATGCTTCTTATCGTCGTGACGGTTCTTCCGTATTTAAGAGAACAGGAAATACATGGGATAATTTCTATTCATTCGGTGCCGGTTGGGTTATGAGTGAAGAGGCATTCATGAAGAAACAGAATGTAATCGATTATCTGAAGTTGAAAGGTTCATGGGGTGTTTTGGGAAGCCAGAATACAGGAGGTTCCCGCTATCCGGCCTATCCTAATATTACAAGCTCGGGTTCTGCTGTCTTTGGTGATAATGTTATTGCAGGTAAGGGACCGGATAAACTGATTTCACAGACATTGGGATGGGAGCGTAACTATTCATGGGAAGTTGGTTTTGATATGCATCTGTTGGATGGTCGCATGCAGATTTCTCCTGTTTATTACAATAAGACAACCAAAGACTTGCTGACAAGTGTTCCCGGTCTTTCAGGTACGGTTCCTGCATTGCAGAATACAGGAGAGATTCGTAACCGTGGTTTTGAGTTGGCAGCATCCTGGAGCGATAAAATCGGTGAAAACTGGCGTTATGGTGTTTCAGCCAATCTAACGACTATTGATAATGAAGTTGTATCATTGATAAGCAAGGATTATTCAATAATTAATGGCGTTTCCCGTGTATCTGAAGGATATCCTATCGGCTACTTCTATGGATACAAAGTGGCAGGTGTTTATCAGAATGAAACCGATATCGAAACTTCAGCACCTAACCAGGTAGCTTCTGTGAAGCCGGGCGATTTGAAGTTTGCCGATGTAAATGGTGACGGTATTATATCAGAGAAAGACCGTACTATGATTGGTAATCCTACTCCGGATTTTACTTATGGTTTTAGCGTAAATCTGGGTTACAAGAATTTTGATTTGAGTGTAGATATGATGGGTGTTTATGGAAATGAGGTTTATCGTAACTGGGATAGTAGTGCTTATGCACAATTCAACTATCGTACAGGGCATTTGAACCGTTGGCATGGTGAAGGAACATCCAACTGGGATCCGATTCTTGATCCATCCCGTTCTGTAAACTTGGAAGCTTCTTCTTACTATGTAGAAGACGGAAGTTTCTTCCGTATCCGTAACATAGAGTTGGGATATACCTTTGATCCCCGTTTGTTGAACCGCATCAAACTGCAATCTTTACGTATCTATGGTAATGTGCAGAATCCTAAAACATGGAGCCGCAATACCGGATATACTCCTGAAGTTGGTGGTAGTGCAACAGCGTTTGGTGTAGATGGTGGAGGTTATCCGATGCCTGTAGTTTATACATTAGGCTTTAACTTATCATTCTAAACATGAAATCTAATAAAAGAAAAACGATCAGTATGAAAAAGATATTTTATTATGTGATGGCTTTGGCACTGGGATGTTCCCAGATGTCATGCAGTGACCTGTTAGATCAGAAACCGCAAGGAGTATTGACTGAAGATGACCTGACTGGTGGTACTTACGAAACACAGATTTTTAACATGTATGCTTTGCTTCGTGGTTATCATATTGTTTCCGGAAATACGGCATTGGCTATTCATGGTATGCGTTCGGAAGATGCGGAAAAGGGTAGTACACTGTCTGACGGATCTGCAACAGGAAAAATGTTTGATGATTTTGAATATGCTGCAAGTAATGGCATGGTAAAAAGTTACTGGAATGCCAATTATACCTTGATTCATAAAGCAAATGATGTATTGGAGGAGATGAAGTCGAATCCTTCATTGACAGGCGGTGACTTAGTTAATAAGGGTGAAGCTTTATTGATGCGTGCTTTCTGTTATTTCAATTTGGTACGTGCTTTTGGCGAAGTGCCCTTGATTGATTTTAAAGTAGGGAGTGTAGCAGATGCCAATATTCCCAAATCTTCTGTAGATCAGATATATACTTTGATTGATGAAGATCTGACAAATGCAGAATCTTACTTGCCGAGGACTTGGGAAGCACAATATGTCGGTCGTCTTAGCTGGGGAGCGGCTCGTGCCTTACATGCCCGTACTTATATGATGCGTAATGATTGGAACAATATGCGTGCGGCAGCAGAGGACGTTATTTCTTCCGGTTTATATAATTTGAATACACCTTATGAAGATATTTTCCGTGAGAAAGGTGAAAACTGTGGTGAGTCCGTTCTGGAACTTCAATGTACTGCTACTGCTGCTCTTCCGGGGTCCAACGAAATTGGTAGCCAGTATGCTCAGGTACAGGGCTGTCGTGGGGCCGGTGAATGGAATTTAGGTTGGGGCCAACATACGCCTACTCAATTATTGGCTGACGCATTCGAAGAAGGTGATCCCAGAAAGGATGAGACTTTATTGTATTTTATTAGAACAGGAGAAGATCCTTCGACCATTCCTGCAAACAAACCTTATGGAGAAAAGCCGATTGCCAATGCCGATGTGATAGCAAAGTACTTTAATAAGAAAGTGTATACAGATCCGGCTTTGCGCGAAAAGTATACGAAGAGTGGGTATTGGGTGAATATTCGTCTGATCCGTTATTCGGATGTCGTACTGATGGCTGCGGAAGCTGCTTGCGAACTGGGTGATAATACAAGTGCAAGAAGATATCTTGAGATGGTACGTGCCCGTGCCCGTGGTATGAATGCTAATATCTTGCCGGAGGTTACCACTGATAATCAGAGTGAATTGCGGGAAGCTATTCGTCATGAACGTCGTGTTGAGTTGGGTATGGAATTCGATCGCTTCTATGATCTTGTACGTTGGGGAATAGCGAAGGAAGTGCTACATGCAGCCGGAAAGACCGGTTACCAGGATAAGCATGCATTGTTGCCTTTGCCTCAGGACGAAATTGACAAATCAAATGGCGTGTTAGTTCAAAACCCTAATTATTAATTCATATAGTAATGACCATGAAAAGATATATTAATTTATTGTTGGCATTTTGTGTGTCAGCACTCACTTTGCAATCTTGTTTTCAGGATATGGATCATCCGGCTTTTGATTATCCGGATAGTTCTGCTCCCAAAGTGTTCTCACCAATGAAATTGTTCTTGCCTTTTGAGAATGATATGCGTGATAAGGGTAATTACACCTTCCTCATGAGTGCCGGAGGGGATATTACTTATACTGATGGCATCAACGGACAAGCTTATCAAGGCACAAAAGATACATATCTGTTAGCCCGTGTTCCTTCTTATCTGACCGATTCTATACCCGATTTAGGAAGTTGTACGGTGGCTTTCTGGATGAAAACAACGAGAAATACTTCCGCATATGGTGTCTTCAGTATTCCTAATACCAAGACTTTCTGGGGTAATTTTGATATCTATCTGGAAAATACAAGTAGTGAGACCCAGGCTTTCTTCAAGATGCATCTGTATAACTGTACATCAGTGAAAGATAATGATGAGAGATGGGTAGAAGCTAAGATAGACAATGTCTTTGGTACTGAATGGGTTCATATGGCATTTGTTTATGATGGTAGTAATTCGACAGTAACAGTTTACCGGAATGGTGAAAGTGCATTTACAAAAGAACTGCCCGGTTATGGAAAGCTTAAATTTAAAGATTTGGGTACATTTGCTATCGGAGCATTTCAGTTTAGCACAAAACCCAGTTTGACAGAAGGTGCAGGAGCACAGAGTTGGGCATCCAATTTTCCGGGACAGTTAGACCAGTTCCGTTTCTATGACAGAGCTATATCTGCTTCTGATATCAAGCAACTTTATTCAGGAAAAGAATGATGACCGTTAGAAATAGAGTGAATATGAGAACTGTTTATTTCATACTGTCCTTATTACTGATTTCTTGCAGTAAAGATGATGCTTCGGAAGTACCCGGAAAATTTGAACTGCAAAGTATATCCATTGGTGAAAAACAGGATCAGAGTTCCTTTGAAAATGTAGCTCCCAATGCCAGTATTGTGCTTACATTCACAGATGCAGTGGATGAAGCTACGATTCAGAGTAATATCATATTGAAACTGAATGATCAGGCGGTGGCATATGATTCAAAACTACAGGGAAAGGATAAACTCTCATTGACTCCAACAGGTGGTTTTAAAAGTTTTTCCTCATATAAACTGGTGATTAATCCGGGGGTGAAATCCACCTCCGGAGTATCTCTTACCAATGGCAAAGTCTATGAAATCCGTACAGGGATGGATGATTCGGATAAGTTTGATCGCATTCCTGACGAGGATTTATTAACTTTGGTGCAGAAACAAACTTTTAAGTATTTCTGGAACTTCGGTCATGCACATTCCGGTATGGCACGCGAAAGAACAACTTCCGGTGATGTTGTTACTACCGGAGGAACAGGATTTGGAGTGATGGCGATGCTGGTAGCGGCTGAAAGAGGATTTGTAACCCGACAGGAAACTCTTGAAAGAGTGCAGAAGATTGTAACCTTCCTGGATAAAGAGTGTACGAGTTATCATGGAGCCTATGCACACTGGATTAACGGTGCAACTGGTGAGACAAAGCCATTTGGTGATAAAGATGATGGTGCGGATCTGGTAGAAACCTCTTTACTTTTCCAGGGGCTGCTTGCAGCACGTGCATACTTCAAGGACGGTTCGGAAGCTGAGAGCAAATTGCGCTCTGATATAACCCGCTTGTGGGAAGCTATTGAATGGACTTGGTTTCAGAAAAGTGGAGAGTCTGTTCTGTATTGGCATTGGAGCCCGAACTATGGATTTGAGAAGAACCTTCCGATCAGAGGTTGGAATGAGTGCCTGATAACTTATGTGCTTGCAGCCTCTTCTCCTACTCATCCTATCGATAAGGCGGTTTATGAAGCTGGATGGGCAAGGAATGGCGGTTTGAAGAATGGTAATACCTACTATGGATACAAACTTCCGCTGGGAGCTGATAAGGGTGGACCGTTATTCTTATCTCAATATTCCTTCTTGGGCATTAATCCGAAAGGACTGAAAGATCAATATGCTGATTATTGGGAACAGAATCAAAACCATACTCTGATCAATTATAATTATTGTAAGGAGAATCCTAAGGGATATGCTGGTTATGGAGCCTCTTGTTGGGGGCTGACAGCTAGTGATGGTGATAATGGTTATTCGGCACATTCACCTACAAATGATAAAGGAGTGATTGCTCCTACGGCTGCATTGTCTGCATTTCCTTATACTCCGGAAGAGTCGATGTCTGCATTGCACTTCTACTATTATAAGATGGGTGATAAACTCTGGAGAGATTATGGTTTTGTAGATGCTTTCAACCTGACAGCTAATTGGTATGATAACCAGTGTATAGCTATAGACCAGGGACCGATCATTTGTATGATAGAAAATTATAGGACAGGAATGCTTTGGAATTTATTCATGGCTATTCCGGAAATTCAGCAGGGAATGAAAAAGTTAGGCTTTGAAAGCCCTGCACTAAACTGATAAATAGAATATATGATGAGACTTATAATATATGTGATGCTTCTGCTTTACCCGTTTAGCCTGCTGCCGGCAGCTTCTGGTGGTAAGAAGGAGAAGAACTTGTCTGATGAAGAACTGATGACCCTCGTGCAGAAACAGACTTTCCGTTATTTCTGGGATTATGGACATCCGGTTTCGGGCTTGGCACGCGAACGTAGTAACGGTAATGACGATATTGTTACCATTGGTGGTTCCGGTTTTGGGGTAATGGCTATTATTGTCGGTGCAGAACGTGGATTTGTAACGCGTGAACAAGCGGCAGAGCGTATGCTGAAAATAGTCAGCTTTCTGAATGATAAGAATACGGACAGTTACCATGGCATTTGGGCGCACTGGATAAATGGGCAGAATGGAGAAACCATTTCTTTCAGCCGGAAAGATGATGGTGCCGATCTGGTAGAGTCTGCTTTCATGTTCGAAGGATTGCTGGCTGCACATCAGTATTTCAACAAAGATAATCAGGTGGAAAGACGTATCCGTGGTCTTATTAATGACCTGTGGCGTCAGGCTGAATGGAATTGGTTTACTAAAGGTGGTGAGGATGTACTCTATTGGCATTGGTCACCCAATAACGGTTGGTCGATGAACCATCAGATAAAAGGGCATAATGAGTGCCATATTACGTATATACTTGCTGCTTCTTCACCCACTTATCCCATTGCAGAGTCGGTATATCATAAAGGGTGGGCCAATTCTATCGTTTTCAAGAATGGTAAGAAGTATTACGACATAACCTTGCCATTGGGAAGTGATTATGGCGGACCTTTGTTCTTTACCCATTATTCTTATATGGGACTTGATCCGCGTGGTTTGAAAGATTATTATGCTGATTATGAAGAACAGATGAAAGCACATACCCTGATTAATCGTGCTTATTGCATAGATAATCCGAAGGGGTATAAAGGGTATGGAGAACAGTGCTGGGGACTGACAGCCAGTGATGGTGATAAAGGTTACTCTGCGCATTGTCCTGGTAATGACCGCGGTGTTATTACCCCAACAGCTGCCTTGTCGTCTATTCCTTATGCACCGGAATATTCGTTGCAAGCCATGCGCTATTTCTATGAAGAGCTTGGCGATAAGCTTTGGGGAGAATATGGTTTCAAGGATGCATTTAACCTGACTGCTGACTGGTTTGCGCCATCTTATCTGGCTATAGATCAGGGACCTATTGTTGTTATGATAGAAAATTATCGTACAGGTTTAATTTGGAAATTGTTTATGAGTCATCCGGATGTACAAAAAGGATTGAAGAAGTTAGGATTTAAAACACCATACTTAAATTAAAAAGGTTACATAATTATGAAAAACATGTTTTTTAATAGTGTATTAGTTGCTTTCGTTCTGCTTGTTGCTTCGTGCAGCAAGCAGCCGGAAGCTAAGGTTGATGTGATGTCATTCAATATTCGTCTGGATCATGTAGCGGATAGTTTGAACAACTGGAAATATCGTAAAGATGCTGCAGGACAAATGATTACTTATTATGCTCCGGATGTAGTAGGTATGCAGGAAGTATTAAAGAACCAGTTGGACGACCTGAAGAACCGCCTTCCGCAATATACGGTTTTAGGTGTGGGGCGTGCCGATGGAAAAGAAAAAGGGGAATACTGTTCCCTGTTCTATAAGACCGATCGTTTCGATCTTGTGAAGAGTGGAAATTTCGGTTTGAGTGAAACACCCGATTCTATTGGAATAAAAGGCTGGGATGCTGCTTGCGAACGGATTGTGACGTGGGCTGTTCTTAAAGATAAAGTCAGTGGTAAAGAATTGGCTGCTTTTAATACACATTTCGACCATATTGGTAAGGTTGCCCGTCGTGAAAGTGCAGTTTTGTTGCTTGCAAAGATACGTGAGATAGCTTCGGATTTACCAGTAGTTATTACGGGAGATTTTAATGGTACTGTTGATTCAGACCCGATTTCTGTTCTTACGGAAGGGGGGATGCAGAATACTTATTCCACATCTGACGTAGTTTATGGTCCTGCATGGAGTTTCCATGATTTTGGGCGCATTCCGGTTGAAGAACGCCAGTTGATCGACTTTATTTTTGTCAATGGACAGGTGGTAGCCAATAAATTCAGAGTGATAGCAGACAAGCCGGACAATGGCTATTTATCCGACCATGCGCCTATTCTGGCTAATCTGACAATTCGATAGTGCCATGACTTCTAAATTATCCTTGGGGCTTGTCGTCTTACCTTTTGTGCCTTCCTCCATTGTACAAGGTCAAGAACAGGAAGTCCGTAACGAACGCCCCAATATCATTTTTATTATGAGTGATGACCATGCCCGTCAGGCTATGAGTATTTATGGTCATCCTATAGGGAAAGTGGCACCGACTCCGAATATTGACCGTATCGGGCATGAAGGAGCGGTTTTCCAGAATAACTATTGTTGCAATTCTATTTCCGGGCCGAGCCGTGCTGCCATACTTACGGGTAAACATAGCCATAAAAATGGTTTCATGAAGAACTGGGCGAAAGGTTTTGACGGTACGCAACAAACCCTTCCGAAGATATTGCAGGCAAATGGTTACGAGACAGCTGTTATTGGTAAGTGGCATCTTATTTCTAAGCCTACAGGTTTCGATCATTGGATGATTCTGGATGATCAGGGAGAATATTGTAATCCGCATTTTATTACTGAAAATGATACCACACGTCATTTGGGGTATGTGACGGATTTGATTACTAAATACACGGAAGAATGGCTCGACGGACGGAAAGGCAAGAACAAACCTTTCTTTCTGATGATGCATCACAAAGCTGTTCATAGAAACTGGGTACCCGCAGAAAGACATTACCATCTGTATGAGCATACTACTTTTCCACTTCCTGATAATTATTTTGATGTTTATGAGGGCCGTTATGCGGCACAGATGCAAAAGATGAATATCTATTGTGACATGTACGAAGGACACGATCTGAAGATGGTTACCGGTATGGATAGTGACAGTTTACTGTTCGACCCTTGGCCGCATGCTTTTCTGGGAACAATGGAACCGGATGAACGCTGCCGCTTTCTTGATGCATACCGTGATAGAAATAATGAATTCCACTCCAGAAAACGTTCATTCAAAGAAGTCGCGGAGTGGAAATACCAGCGTTACCTGCAAGATTATATGGGAGTTGTAGCGAGTGTAGACGAAAGTGTGGGAGAGATTCTTGATTATCTGAAACGTACCGGACTGGATAAAAATACGATTGTAGTCTATACTACCGATCAGGGCTTCTACTTGGGAGAACATGGTTGGTTTGACAAGCGTTTCATGTACGAAGAATCTTTCGGCATGCCGATGGTTATGCGCTGGCCCGGACATATCAAGCCGGAAACTCAGGTAACAGGACTGACGCAGAACATAGACTTTGCTCCTACTTTTCTGGATATGTGCGGTATCGAAGTACCACGGGATATGCAGGGTGTATCGTTCCGGGAGTTGGTAGAGACGGGAAAGAAACCGCGTGATTGGCGTAAATCGCTCTATTATCATTATTATGAATTTCCCGGATTTCATAGTGTCCGTGCCCATTATGGTGTAAAGATGGAACGCTACAAATTAATGCACTTCTATGTGGAAGACAAATGGGAACTGTATGATCTGAAAACTGATCCGACAGAAATGCACAATCTGTACGGAAAGCAAGGAATGGAGAAAGTAACTGCTGAACTAATGGCAGAACTTGCACGTTTACAAAAACAATATGAAGTTCCTCAGAATTTGTGCAAGTAATATAAAGAACGAAAGAATGAAACATCTGTTATTGACTATAGTCTGCCTGATTGCGTGGACTACTCTTCCGGCGCAGGATATGCGTCAGGATACATATTGTAATCCCTTGAATATAGATTATACCTATATGATTTATAATTCCGACCGGGATATTTCTTACCGTTCGGGGGCCGATCCGGCAGTAGTGGAATTTCGCGGGGAATATTATATGTTCGTAACGCGCTCGCACGGCTATTGGCGTTCCAGGGATTTATTGAACTGGGAGTTTGTACGTCCCGGTAAGAATTGGTATCCTCAAGGATGCAATGCTCCGGCTGCACACAATTATAAGGACTCTGTGCTTTATGTTGCAGGCGATCCTTCAGGTTCTATGAGCATCCTTTATACCGATGATCCTGCTTCCGGTGATTGGGAAGCTACGCCTGCCATTCTGCATAATCTGCAAGATCCTGATTTGTTTATTGATGACGATGGGAAAGCTTATATGTTCTGGGGATCTTCCAATGTTTATCCTATCCGGGGTATGGAATTGGATAAAAATCACCGTTTTACAAAGAAAGGGGAGACGAAAGAACTTTTCAATCTGGATATGCCTAAACATGGTTGGGAGCGTTTTGGTGAGAATCATACGGATACAGTATTGGGCGGTTACATCGAAGGCCCCTGGTTGACAAAACATAATGGTAAATACTATATGCAATACGGTGCGCCGGGTACGGAATTCAATGTTTATGCGGACGGAGTATACGTAGCAGATCATCCGATGGGACCTTATACCTACCAGAAACATAATCCGGTATCTTATAAACCGGGTGGTTATATGAATGGTGCCGGGCATGGAAGCACTGTGCTTGGTCCCGGTGGACAGTATTGGCATTTTGCTTCGATGTCTCTTTCCATCAACGTGAACTGGGAACGTCGTCTCTGCATGTTTCCTGCTGGATTCGATAAAGATGGTGTTATGTATGTGGATACCCGTTTTGGAGATTATCCCCGTTATGCTCCTGCCGTGCCGGGTAAGGCAGGACAGTTCAGAGGGTGGATGTTGCTCTCTTACGGCAAGCCGGTTACCGCCTCTACTGTAAAAGGAGAGTTTCAACCTTCTGCATTGACTGATGAACTGACTAAAACATTCTGGTTGGCTGAGGCTAACGATGAACGCCAATGGGTAATGATCGATCTGGAAAAACCGGCTGCTGTATCTGCTATTCAGATCAACTATCATGATTACCAAAGTGATATGTATGGTCGTTATGAAGGGCTTCGTCACCGCTATGTGATTGAGGGTTCACTGGATGGACAGAATTGGAAAATATTGGTTGACCGCAAAGAAAGTTATAAAGATACCCCGAATGATTATGTTGAACTCGGACAATCCCAATCTGCGCGTTATATCCGCTATAAGAACATAGATGTACCGACCCCGAACTTGGCAATTTCTGAACTTCGGGTATTTGGATTGGGCATGGGGAAAACACCGCAACAGCCGAAGAAATTAACCCTTGATCGCCATGCGGACCGTCGTGATATTACTATCAGTTGGGAACCGGTCAAAGGTGCACAGGGATATAATGTGTTATGGGGTATTGCTCCCGATAAACTTTATAGCTCTTGGATGGTATATGGAAATAATGAATTACTTATGAAATCTCTTACCATCGATCAGGATTATTACTTCTGTGTGGAAGCATTTAATGAGAATGGTGTATCTTTACGTTCAGAAGTGAAACATGTAAAATAACAATGCTATGAAACGATTAATCAGTGCAATTTGTGTTCTTTTCTTCCTGTTACCTTTGTCTGCTCAGGAAACCTACCAGAAAGAAACCTTTATCTCCTCCCGGGGAGATACCTTGCAGTATCGCTTGCTGCAACCGGAGAACATGAAAAAGAGTGAGAAGTATCCTTTGGTGCTCTTTCTGCATGGTGCAGGGGAGCGTGGTAATGATAATGAGAGGCAATTGACCCATGGTGGACAGATGTTTTTGAATCCGGTGAACCGGGAGAAATACCCGGCATTCGTGCTCGCACCACAGTGTCCCGAAACGGGCTATTGGGCATACTCGGCACGTCCTGAATCATTTTTGCCGAATGAGATGCCGTTGAACGAACCGATAACTCCGATTTTTCAGACAGTGAAGGATTTGCTGGATACTTATCTGGCAATGCCTCAGGTTGATAAATCGCGTATTTATATCATTGGACTTTCTATGGGAGGAATGGGAACCTTTGACATGGCTGTCCGTTTCCCGGAGATATTTGCTGCTGCTGTGCCTATTTGCGGTACAGTAAATGTGGCGCGCCTGAAAGCTGTCAAGTCTGTAAAGTTTCGTATTTTCCACGGTGATGCTGACAATGTGGTTACACCTGAAGGTTCGCGTGCGGCATACAGGACTTTGAAGAAGGAAGGTGCTGATGTGGAATACATTGAGTTTCCGGGATGTAATCATGGTAGCTGGAATCCGGCTTTCAATTATCCCGACTTTATGAGTTGGCTGTTCAGTCAGAAGAAATAGTTTAAAGAAAAATGGCAAGTAGATTTATCCTGCTTGCCATTTTTCTTTAAACTATTTTTCTTCATAATCCCCGTTAGCTTTAATCAGCTCAATCAGCTTTTCTACAGCTTCTTCTTCGTGAATATTCTTTTCAATGCATTCTTTCTTCTTATACAGACTGATTTTCCCACGTCCGGCACCTACGTAGCCATAGTCAGCATCAGCCATTTCTCCGGGACCATTGACGATGCAGCCCATAATACCTATTTTCAATCCCTTCAGGTGTGAAGTAGCGGCTTTTACACGTGCTATGGTGCTTTGAAGGTCGAACAGGGTACGTCCGCATCCGGGGCAGGAGATATATTCCGTTTTGCTGGTGCGTATACGTCCTGCTTGCAGAATACCAAAGGCTGTGGCATCTACTACGGCATGAGTGAGATTTCCCTGGTTGAACAGGAAAATACCATCGCAAAGACCGTCGAAGATAAGTGCTCCCATGTCGGCAGCAGATTTTATCTGCAAGTCCTCTGCTTCATTTTCAGCATAGTGCTGGAAGAATACAACCGGATTTTTCAGTCCTTCCTGCATCAACTGGTGAACTAAAGCACGATGTTCCCCAAGTCGGTTAGGATGGTTGCTCTGTGATATAATGACTACTTCAGGATGATATTTCAGACAAGCAATCACTTCTTCCGTTTGTGCCATGTAAGGCATAAACATGAATTTCAAATCGGCTTGGCAATTGCCCATAAGTGGCATCTGCTGGTAATTGAAAGCCGGATAGGTTCCAGGCTCTTCTTCCCATACATCCGCATCCAGGATGTATTCCACTCCTTCTTCACGAGTTTCCGGTAAGGCACGTCCGGCGTAGATATAATCCGGAATGAATTGCGGGTTCGTATCAAATTTTCCGTCCATGCGTTCGGCAATGACTACAGGCAGGTGATTCCCACCTATGTTGCGTACGGCAGTTGTCTCACGTCGTACCGGAGAAAGATAGTTGAAACCTTCTGCTTCCACTCCGGGTATGTAAGGGTGATCCTGGTGCTGCATGATGTAATCCACCAACTTTCGTGCTACAGGTATTTCTGCTTCCGGAGCTTCGCTCAAAGAAACGCGGATGGTATCACCCAGGCCGTCGGCTAGCAATGCACCGATGCCCAATGCAGACTTGATACGTCCGTCCTCACCATCCCCGGCTTCTGTAACGCCAAGGTGCAACGGGAATTGCATTCCTTCCTTTTCCATTACAGCAGCTAACAAGCGAACCGTTTTTACCATTACTACTGTATTGGAGGCTTTGATGGAGATAACAACATCTGTAAAGTCTTCTTTTACACAGATGCGCAGGAACTCCATGCATGATTCCACCATACCTTCCGGTGTATCGCCGTAGCGAGACATAATGCGGTCGGACAGTGAGCCATGATTTACACCGATGCGGATAGCTGTATGATTCTCCTTGCAGATATTCAGGAAAGGAACGAATCGGTCATGTATCTTCTGCAACTCTTGTGCATACTCTTCGTCTGTATATTCCAGATGCTTGAAGGTGCGTGCGGCATCTACATAGTTTCCCGGATTGATACGCACTTTCTCGACATACTGTGCTGCTACATCTGCTACCTTTGGGTTGAAGTGGATGTCGGCAACCAGTGGAACCATATATCCGTCCCGGCGCAAACCGGCATTGATGTTCATCAGGTTTTCCGCTTCTTTAATGCCTTGTGCTGTCAGACGTACATATTCACCTCCGGCATCTACAATACGTTTAGCCTGTGCCACGCTGGCTTCTGTATCCTGTGTGGCGGTGTTTGTCATACTCTGTATGCGTATAGGATTGGAGCCGCCCATAGGGGTGGCTCCAATATTTACTTCTGATGTTTCCCGACGGGAATAGTTGAATAAATCCACGGTAATAAGTGATTAGCGTTTAGTGATAAGGGATTAGTGATAAGGGATTAGTGACTATATCTCATCTTACTAATCCCTTATCCTTAATCCCTAATCCCTCAATTGGTTTTGTATTCGTACTTCACATCCTTCAAGTCCTCATTTGCCTTGACTATTTTCTTTTTCAGCCCTTCTTTATAGGCGGCGAATGTTTCAGCCAATGAGGAATCGCTCAGTGCCAGCATCTGTACGGCAAGGATGGCAGCGTTCATGGCACCATTAATGGCAACGGTGGCTACTGGTATGCCCGGAGGCATCTGGATGATGGAGTAAAGGGCGTCTACGCCATCGAGTACAGACCCTTTTACGGGAACCCCGATTACCGGCAGTGTGGTATTGGCAGCAATGACGCCGGGCAGGGCGGCAGCCATACCGGCAGCGGCAATAATCACTTTAATGCCGCGTTGGCGGGCATTCTTGGCAAATTCCTCCACTGCTTCCGGTGTGCGGTGGGCAGAGAGAGCGTTCATTTCGAACGGTACATGCAGGTCATTGAGCAATTGCGCGGCTTTCTCCATAACGGGGAGGTCGGAAGTGCTACCCATGATGATGCTAACGATTGGAGACATGAATCTTTAAATTATTAAAGGGTTAATTTTATAAGGGTTAGGGATTAACGATTAGGGGTTAGGGACTGCGCTATCATTCCGTCCGGTGCTAATCGCTAACCCCTAATCCTTTCATTTCATTCGTTTATCAGCGCTTTGTAGGCTTCGGCATCCAGCAGGCTGTCGAAGTCGGCATCAGCGGCGGGTTTGATTTTGATGAGCCAGCCTTCGCCGTATGGGTCCTGGTTTACCAGTTCCGGCTGGTCGGCAAGGGCTTCGTTTTGCTCCAGAATCTCACCGGTTACGGGCAGGAAGAGGTCTGATATGGTTTTTACTACTTCGATGGTACCGAACACTTCGTCGGCAGCCAATGTTTCACCTTCGGTCGGGATGTCGACAAACACAATGTCACCCAGTTGCTCTTGTGCATAATCGGTAATACCTACATAGGCTACATCACCTTCCAGGCGAATCCATTCGTGTTCTTTGGTGTACTTTACATTAGTCGGGAAATTCATGATCATTAGTTTTTAAGGGTTGATACTATGTAAATTAAAAGTTGAAAATTAAAAATTAAACAAGGCTCTTAAAAGAGGAAGATTCGGAACAGTATGTTGCTCAGCGGGTGGAGTACCAGCAACGAGCAGATAAGCCCTACGGCAAAGCCTCCCATAACTTCGCCCAGGGTGTGGTGTCGCAGGATGATGCGGGCGGTGCCCAACACGCCAGCCACCAGTATAAAGAGGCATAGCCACCATACGGGATTGTAGCTGAACAAGGCACTGAAAGCTACCAGTCCGCCAATTACGGCTCCGGCGCCTGCCATGTGTTCGCTCAGTTTCCATTTTAAGTTGACAATGACGCAGATTATCATCACTACCAGGGCGGAGAGTATGATACCGGTCATGTACCACGGGATATTGAGCCGGTGCATCATGAGCAGGCAGAATACATAAGAAGTGATGGTCAGAATAAAGGGAATGTATCTCCTTTTTCTTCCGGACTGAAACCGTTGATTTTGCGGAAGATGAAGATAGTCAGTGTAGGCATCAGGATGGTGAAGCAATACACCACGCCCAATACTATCAACTTGTACTGCAACGGCATGATGCGCAGGTACGAGAATATAAACAGAATCAGAAATGCCAGGAAAGGGATGGAGAACGGTGTGAATATCGCCGAAATCACTTTCGCTGTTCTGATTAAAGTTTTATCTGCTATAATATGCTCTTCCACAACCTAATTTTATTTACGATTTGACTATTTACAATTTACTATTTGAATGCACTAATCTTTAAACCTTAATCCCTAATCGCTCATCCTTTTCTCTCATCTTCTCAGTCTTGCCACGGGGATATTCATCTGTTGGCGATACTTTGCCACCGTGCGGCGGGCTATGGGATAGCCTTTCTCCTTCAGCAGCTCGGTCAGTTCGTCATCGGTCAGAGGCTTTTTCTTGTCCTCGTTGTCAATGCACTCTTTGAGTATCTTGCGTATTTCGCGTACAGACATCTCTTCGCCGTCTTCGGTTGTGTAGCCGTCGTTGAAGAAGAACTTCAGCGGGTAGATGCCGTAGTTGGTCTGTACATACTTGCTGTTGCTCACACGGGAGATGGTCGAGATGTCCAACCCGGTGCGTTCGGCAACATCTTTCAGAATCATGGGGCGGAGCAATGACTCGTCTCCTTCGAGGAAGAAAGGACGTTGCAGGTCTATGATGGCCTGCATGGTAGTCATCAGCGTATTCTGGCGTTGCTTCACGGCGTCGATGAAACCTTGTGCGGCATCCATTTTTTGTTTGAGGAACATCATGGCTTCGCGGGATTCCTTGGACTGGTTGGCCCGGTTCTTGGTGTGTTCTTCCACCATCTCGGTGAAGTCGCGGCTCATGCGCAGTTCCGGCACGTTGCGGTTGTTCAGTGTCACGTTGATGGTACCGTCGTCATAAGTGTCTACCAGGAAGTCGGGCACAATCTGCTGCATGTTCTTGCCGATGGCTTCGCCGAGCGAGGCACCGGGACGGGGATTCAGCTTGCAGATTTCCTTAACGGCTTGTTGCAGGGTATCTTCGCTGATACCTAATTTCTGCATAATCTTGTCCCAATGCTTGCGGGTGAACTCTTCGTAGCACTGGGTAAGAATATCTTCTTCTATATAGTATTGTGGAGGCGAGGGCATGGGCCGTTGCGCTTCCTTACGTCGAATCTGGATGAGCAGGCACTCTTGCAGGGTGCGGGCGCCCAGACCGGCGGGGTCAAAGTCTTGTATAATCTTCAATACTTCTTCCAGCTCTTCGGGAGAAGCGTCGATACCGGCGTAGATGGCGAGTTCGTCGCTGATACTGTCCAGCGATTTGCGCAGCAGGCCATCGTCGTCCAGCGAGCCGATGAGATATTCGGCCAGTTCGCGCTGGTGCGGAGTCAAGTCCTGCTCGCCGAGCTGCTGGCGCAAGGTTTCATAGAAAGAGGTGGCGTCGGAGAAAGGAATTTCTTCTGCCTGCTCCCCTTTGCTGCGGTTGTTCTCCTGCAGCTTGTAGTCGGGGATATCGTCTTCGTTCAGATAATCGCTTAAAGAATCATAGCTAGTGTCTCCACCATCTTCTGAGCCGGTTTCCGCATCGGGTGTGTCGGGGTATTCGTCGCCAGGAGTATCCTCCTTACCCTCTTCCAGTGCCGGATTTTCCAGAAGTTCGGCACGTACGCGGTCCTCTAGTTCCACGGCGGGAAGTTCCAGCAGCTTTACCACCAGAATTTGTTGCGGCGACAGCGTTTGTATCTGCTGTTGCGCTTGGATCTGTACTTGTCGGGAGCCTTGTGCCATATTTTTATAAATTATTCAATGCACTCATTGTGCATCTTCTTTCAGATATTTACCGCAAAAATAGTGAATAGTTCGATAACACGAAACCTCTCTGATGATATTTAACAAGAAAAGAGAAAACAAACTTTTGCCAATAGCTTGGCAAACTTTTGCCATGCCTATGGCAAGACTTTGCCAACGCGGTGGCAAAACTTTGCCAAAGGCTTGAAAAACGTTGGCAAAATAGTCTTCTGATTATGAACTATATAGATTAATCTCCTTTTTGTATTATCTTCTTTCAAAGATTATCTATATCTTTGTCCTATAACTACTAAAACAAGGAATGTTATGTTTGCTAAAGAAACGTATGTGCAGCGCAGGGCCCAGCTGAAAAAAACGATAGGCTCCGGAGTGTTACTGTTTTTGGGTAACGATGAACAAGGTTTGAACTATGAGGACAATACTTTCCGTTACCGCCAGGATTCCACTTTTCTCTACTATTTTGGCTTGTCGTTTGCCGGGCTGTCAGCTCTCATCGACATAGATGAAGATAAAGAAATCATTTTTGGCGATGAGCTGACCATCGACCATATTGTCTGGATGGGTACCCAGCCCACCCTTCACGAAAAGGCTTCTGCTGTGGGAATTTCCGAAACCCGTCCTTTTGCCGACATCGTCGGTTATCTGCACAAGGCTGTACAGAAGGGACAGACCATCCATTATTTGCCCCCTTATCGTGCCGAGCATAAGTTGAAACTGATGGACTGGCTGGGTGTTCCTCCGGCACGTCAGGAAGGGTCTGTACCGTTTATCCGTGCGGTGGTGGCACAGCGCAACTACAAGTCGGCAGAAGAAATAGCGGAAATAGAAAAGGCATGCGACGTGACTGCTGACATGCACATCACCGCAATGAAGGTGCTTCGTCCGGGCATGTACGAATACGAGGTTGTGGCCGAAATGAACCGTATCGCCAAGATGAACAACTGCGAGCTGTCTTTATTCGACCACGTCACAATTGATACATTTTCCCCATTCTTGCTGCCTGCTGCTTTCAGGGCATAACTGCTGTCCTGTTGGGAACGAATCCAA
>OKUW01000032.1_pt1 | contig 97438 bp, 89 predicted proteins | sample 1606771 | NCBI WGS metagenome assembly OKUW01 (sample SAMEA3882553, study PRJEB24775) | human gut metagenome | biome: human-associated habitat; feature: intestine environment; material: feces | place: Netherlands | collected 2009/2010 | reverse complement strand
CGCTCGTGATGATATGCAGCCGCTATTTGGAGAACAAGAATTTCGTACCCGCCAAATTCTGGCAACTCAAAGCGGCAACAGCCAGCGGGGAAATAAGTTTCACCGCCCAATCGACCGCCAAGTGGGAGCAGCAGCCCGAAGCCATAGCCGCCCTGCAACGGGTAAAGGATGCCGGGCAGCTTGCGGTGAAGTCCGTTGAAAGGAAAGAAACCAGCCAAGAACCACCCCTTTTGTACGACCTGACTTCACTGCAAAAGGAAGCGAACACGAAGCTGAACTTCTCGGCGGACAAAACCCTTTCCATAGCGCAAAGCCTGTATGAAAAGAAAGTGATGTCATACCCCCGAACCGGGAGCCGCTATATCCCGGAGGACGTTTTCGATGAAATGCCGGAGCGTGTCGCCCTATTGGGGCAGTACCCCCGCTTTGCCGGGTATGCCGCCGGGCTGGACGGTGCAGCATTGAACCGCCGCAACGTGAACGATAGCAAAGTGACCGACCACCACGCTTTAATCGTCACTGAAAACCTGCCCGGTGAACTCTCCAAAGACGAACGGGCTATTTACGAACTGGTAGCCGGGCGTATGCTGGAAACCTTTTCGGGCAGGTGCGTGAAAGACGTAACCACCGCCGTGCTGTCTGCCGGAGATACCGACTTCACGGTGAAAGGGTCGGTGATGAAAGTAGCAGGTTGGCGGGCAGTGTTCGGCGAGCGGGAAACGGGAGAGGATGAAGAAGCCGCCAGTTTGCCGCCACTCCAAGAGGGGGGAAGCCTGCCGATTTCCAACGTGGAACTGTTGGAGAAGCAGACCAAGCCGAAACCGCTGCACACGGAAAGCAGCCTGCTTGCCGCAATGGAGAACGCAGGCAAGGAACTGGAAGATGCCGAACTGAAAGCCAGTCTGAAAGATGCCGGGATAGGTACGCCCGCCACCCGTGCGGCGATTATAGAAACGCTGTTCGCCCGCCAGTACATCGTGCGTGAGAAGAAGAACCTTGTACCCACCGACAAGGGGCTTGCCGTTTATGGAATTGTCAAGGACAAGAAGATTGCCGATGTCGAAATGACGGGCATGTGGGAAACCGCCCTTGCCAAGATAGAAGCGGGCGGCATGGATGCCGACACGTTCCGAAAGGGTATCGAGGTGTACGCCGCCCAAATCACGGCGGAACTGCTGTCGGTGCAACTGTCCCTTGCGGGCGGTGAAACCTGCCCCTGCCCGAAGTGCGGCAGCGGGCGCATCCTGTTCTACCCGAAAGTGGCGAAGTGTTCCAATGTAGACTGCACGCTTACCATATTCCGCAACAAGTGCGACAAGCAACTGACCGACAAGCAGGTTGTCGAACTGGTGACGAAAAGCAAGACCGGGCTAATCAAGGGCTTCAAGGCAGCGCCTTCTATTGTACCGCCTACGGGAAGTAGGACGAAACGCAAGACCGGGCTAATCAAGGGCTTCAAGGGCAAGAACGGCAAGGCTTTCGATGCTTCGCTGGTACTGGACGAACAGTTCAATGTCGCCTTTTTATTCCCCGAAAAGAAAGCCAAACCGAAGAAATAGCCTATCTTTACCGCTGAAATTTCATTGTGATAAGTTTTTGGGCTTAGAATAATTGAAATTTTAGTGGTTGCGCCCGGAGGGAAACCGGGCGCATTTTTAATGCTTCTTTACTTGTTACAAACTCCCGTCAAACAGATAGGTCGAGCGGATAACCCCGTTGTCCAGCACCCCGCTTTCCGTCAGCTTCCACTGCGAGCCGAGCGTTTCACCGATGAAGCCGATGCCTTTGCCCACCATGACCGGGACGGTGTAGATAGTCAGGCTGTCCAACAGTCCGGCTTTTACCAGCGAGGTAAGCAGCTTGCCGCCACCCACCACCAAGATGTCAGTTTCCTGTTTTAGTTCATAAATCTTTTGCAGCGGTTCTTCGGTCAGGAACTCCACGCCGCAGTCCGGTGTTACGTTGGTGTCGTAGTGTGACACCACAAAAAACCGCTTGCTTTTGTGCGGCCACCCGCCCCAGTGTTCAAAGATGTAGTTGTAGGTATTCGCCCCCATAAGCAGGCAATCTGCTTCCAAGTATTGTTTGCCAACGGTATTTTTTATTTCACGGGGTAGCCAGTCCAGTTCCTTGTCCAAAGTGGCAGTATGTCCGTCAAGAGATACGGCGATATGCGCTTTAATTTGTTTCATCTTATCAGGTATTAAAGTTGATAATTCTTATTCAAAATCCGCCTATATCTCAAAAAAGAAGCGTGAACTTACACTGCTCCACTACGAGGTACTGGCATACCTAAAGAAACGAAACAGGCAAGCCCACGCTATGACAAAGCATAGCATAGACATTGCGCTGAAAATCCCGTTTCTTTTGAAAAGTGCCAGTTTTCGTAGTGAGATATTCGGCGAACGAATATGTTATATATAAAGACGAAATCACAACCGAAGTTGTTCAATCGCCGTTATTCTCTTATGTTACTTTTGCAAAAGTAGCGAAAATCACCGGAATAACCTTGCAAATAACAGAAATCCTGCCATATTACAATAATACGACAGGATAACGGAAAGTATAGGTACTCATTGTAACCTACCTAATCTGTGCGTTCACGAATTAACTTGTGAATGTCACTTGCCCGGTAGAAATATTTCCCGTCCAGCATTATATAGGGCAATATGCCTTTCTTGCGGTAACGCTGCAAGGTCTTGGTACTCACTTTCAGCATGAAGCATAAGTCCTGATTGTCAAGCAATTTTTCACCGTTCAGATAGTTGTGTTCACTTAATAGGCGGTCTATCTTTCTTTCCTGCATATCGAACCTGTCCATGATACGCTCCATCCATGCCACGAAATTTTCTTTATCTATATACATAGTGCTGTCGGATTAAATTAGACCTATCATAAAATAACTTTGGTTTGCCGGGTCTTTAACGATAATGTCCCGTTCACGCATGAAACGGATATAACTCTTTGCGGTACGCTCCTTAACGTCCAAGACCTGCTGTAACTGTTCGCAAAGGTCTATGTAGGTGATATGTGTCTGCCGCCCGAAGATGTCACGGGCAACGCCCACCAACTCCTTTTCCTTGCGTTTCTCCTTTTCTTCACGGGGCTTTTCCCCTTTATACACGTGCATCCCGGCTTTCTTGTCCCATGCAAAGAGCATCAGGGGTACGTCCAGCGGGCTACCGTCACGCACTTTCAGGGCTTTCACGACCGACTGGGCGGGGTCATCGTCTTTCTCTATCGACAGGATAGTAGCCGCCTTGCGTTGCAGTTCGCTACCCAAATGTCCCCGCAGTTTCAATCCGTTCGGGACGAAGTGCAGCACACAAAGAATGCACGTGTTATAGATACCAGCCAACCGATAGAGTTCATCTATCACCGCCACGCTTTCCGCTTCATCGTTGGCACTCTTTACGAGGTCGGCGATGCCGTCAATGACAACCAACTGGATGCCGCCGTACTGGTAGTAGAACTTATCCATGCTTTGCACAATGGCGTGTAAGCGTTCCTTGCGTGACATACCCGTCAGGCAGAACGCTTTCAGTTCTTCCGGTTTGTCCTGCTGTTTGGCTCTTGCCAGCAGGTTGCTTACGTTCTTGAACAGTTGCACTTCCGACTGTTCGGTGTCATAGAGCAAGACCGCCTTGTGCCTGCCGTTGGTCGTTACCTGTATGCCCAACGTATCTGTTTCCGCACCAGCCGGGCAGATGCAGCCCGCCACGATTGCGGCCACATAATTGCTCTTTCCCGTTCCCTCGCCCCCGGTGATGCCGAACAGGTTGCCTTGCGTTCCCAATGGAACATCGCCCGCCGAAATAATCACCTGCGCTTTGGCGGGCGGGTTGTTGAAATCTATCTCGCACGATTTTAGCATAATCAATGTGTCGCTATATAGGTTGTCTAAAAATTCGATAAACAGTTTCAGGAAATCTTCACGGGTGTTCCCGGCTTTGAAGTAGTCGGAAATGTCCTTTTCCTCTTTCGTTCCCGGAAGCGGCAGGAGCAGGCGTTTTACGCCAAATTCTTCCAGTAGCTTTTCTTGCTTTTTTGCGCTTTCCCTGCCTGTCTTGTCCGTATCATAGAGTAATACAATATGCTTGAAGCGGAATGTCAGCCGATAAACCAGCGTGGGCGGAACGGTCACCGTTTCACTGTTGAAGCAGATAGCGTGAAATCCATGTGCCGCCAAAGAAAGCACATCTTTTTCGCCGCCCGTGATAAACAGGGTATCACCTTTGGCGGGCAGTTGTTCCAGCCCGAAACAATAATTCTCACCGAAGCTGCCACCATAGAGGAAACGGGGCGTGGAGAATGGACGGTACAACTTGATATACTGTTTGCCCTTGTAACCATACATAGGTTCTGTCATCGATGAAACATAGGTATATGGTTTCCCCTCTGCCGTTTCGCTGTTATACTCCCGGAGGGAACAGACCTTGTAATGCTCCAGCAGTTCAGGCGTGATGCCATATTGTTGCCAGTACATCAGTTCTGCAAGCGGAAACTTCTGTTCTCGGAACTGGTAGGGCTTGACTGGTTTTTCGGGTGTTTCTTCGGCTTTGTCTGCCGCATTCCGATTATTTACCGTTGTAGGAATAGCTATTGGAGTTTCTGTCGCCAGTCCCAGCCCCAAATCCCGGTCGATAATCTCCAGTATCTCCACAAAGTCAGCCGCCCGGTTACAGTCCAACCCTTTTAACTGCCCTACGAAGAAAAAGCAGTCGCCGCTATAATTGTCGTTACCGAAATCTTTCATCTTATACATACCGCTATGGCGGTCAAAGTAGATATTACATGATGCTTTCTTGTCCTGATAGAGCGGGTTAAGAAAATGCCTGCCTATACGCCAGTCACCGGGTAAGTAATGCTTGAAAACGAACAGACCGTTATTTGTCCTGCTTAGTATTTCTTCTTTCCTTAACATATTGCTGGTGATTGGTTATCAGTTCGTTTATACACTCCTTGTCACGCTTAATCAGGCGTTCTTCCAACATTCGTTTGACTTCCTTAATCTTATAGAAGTAATGTCCCTTGATGTCGGAGTAAGAAATCATTCCTGCCGCCCGCAGGCGTTGCAGGGTTCGGTCACTGATTTTTAAGAAAGTACATACTTCGTAACTGTCCACCCAAATTTCATCTTCATCGGTCTTGTTTTCGTCCAAATGATTGAAGATGTAGTTTGCTATGGCGGTAATCTTGTTGTCAAGTTCCTTGTAGGCTTTTGACTCAAATGTTATAATCTCCATATTGCTAACTTATTGATTTGCCGCAAAGTTCGGTAGAAGAAACAACCTAAAAGTCATGGTTGTACCTATCATGGTATTACTTTTTTTGAGGGGAAAATCGGATGAAATAACGGATAATCCCTTTGTAAAACATCGGTTTTCAAAGGGATTACTTACAAAAAAAAGAAGTACCATGTTGGGGTAAACATGGTACTTCTTAATTCTGTAATACAGAGGGTTATTTCATATCATCCTCATTCATTCGTTTGGTCAGGCTATCTATCAAGTGGTGGAGATATGCCGTCCGGTCTTTTCTCTCTTTCATGGCGATATATGCAGCGTAGTAATCTCCCAAGTCTATATGGCAAACTGTACCAAGAAAATTCATCATTTCTTTTATCTCGACATTGCCATTATTGAAGTCGCCGGAAGAAGCAAGAGAATATCCTAACTCAATAAGGAAAACTTTCTTACCAGTAAAGCGGAAAGGATATTTTAGGCACTTTTGAAGATTATCTTCTATCTGATTATCTGTTTCAAGTTTGACTATTCTTTTATTGAGATAGATACGCAGCATTTCATTGGATATAATCTTGGCTACTTTGTAATCATATCCTGTTGAGAAATTCGGGTCTTTATCGAATTGTGCGCTATCGGTGCATAATCGTAAATCTGCTTTTCCACGAATGAAATAATATTCATCGTATATAGTTGAGTGTGAACGATAGTATTGGTAAAAGTCTAAATTCCGGTTAAAAAAGTAAGTTAGATTGTCCAGTTCTTGATTGATATATTTTCTAATCACTTCATCGCTACCATTAGGACATTGTGTTTCAATCCGATAAATCTTATAGAAGAATAATAGCCTACCAAGTATTTCCGGCTTTTGAGTTTTGAAAAATGTAATTTCATCCTCTTTTGTTGGAAATACATAGGTCTGTATTTTTGTCCTCAAATCATCAAGAACTGTTTGCAACTTATGTACCATTGAAAGAGAAGTTTCGATAATATCATACCCGTAGAGGTCGATTTATCAATCTCTGTGTCTATTTTTTGCAATATATTACCGATATACTCTTTCATGTATTTTACCATATACTGATGTTTCGTTTCATATATGCTTGTGTTTTGGGGCAATGTACCAAACATTTCAAGCATGTAATACATTCATTGACATTCACCATTTCATCCCTTGGAACTTTTGTATTCCAGCACTTTCCTTTCAGCACTTTTGGAGGACATATATCTTGGCATATATTACAACTATTACATTTCGGCAACAAGATTTCATGTTTCATTACTGCTAACGGAGCATTTGTTAGGACAGAACCAAGACATTGCGCAGCCCCATATTCGGTTGTGATAAATAGATTGTTTTTACCAATATAACCCGTACCACTAAATATGGCAATGGTCTTATGTGGTAGAACGGACGTTTTTGTTGTGAAGTCAAATGAATTATCAGCTATCAATCCTCTATCTGATTGTGACAACGCTTTATAACCGTTTTTGATAAGTCGGTCAGCCAGTTTATCCGCAATCAATCCCACCTGATTTTCTGTCTGTGCGTATTCATCGTTGAGAATATGCGCATAATTTGGACTATCATACACCATTTTGATAAATTGCGGATTTATGGCAATTCCTATCAGTATGGCATATGGAAGTCCTCGATTCTGTTGTATATCCAGCATGGAAATATCCACGAAGTGAACAAAATTGACATTTTCACTCCTTAACTGTTGCTCGATTTTCAAATTTAAGTTATTCATTTGTTTTTTCGCACAATAGGAATATAAATATCCGTTCTCAATTCTGAAACTGGAGTTTTTTTCGGGGTATTGAGATAGGTTTCAAAAGTGAATGGCTCTCTTAATGTATATCCGCTTGACGGCAACCAATCGAGGTATATGTAACGATACACTCGGTTCAATTCGTGATATAGTCCCTTGAACGGAAATACGGCATATTCGCCAGCTTCTGTTTCATAAGTAAAGAAACCATTTGGAACACAGAATGATGCCGGAACGGTTATTCCAACCATGAAACGACTTTGTTTTTCCGAGGAAATTAGCGGACAATCCAAAGTCAGACTTATATATTGGCAATTATTTGACTGCAAATCGCAGCTTTCTGAAAGGTGTAATATCTGTTTCCATAATACCGAAAAGTCATGGCTTATATGCTCCGTCCATTCCAACTTCAAACAGGCAATACGAATGGGCAGAACTTTCTCAATACGAGGAACGATTTGTACCGGGTGCTTTCCTTCGGAGCAGGCATTCAAGTGAAGTTTACGAAATTCAGGTATCGTACAATTAAAATAACTCTTGAATGCTCTCGAAAGCGTGTGTTTGTTTTGATAGTTGATTTGGTATAGTAGTTCTGTAACGCTTATATCGGTTGATATTAACTTGAAAGCGATATATTCCAATCGTAACCGTTGGATGTAAAGCCCGATATTCTCACCACACACAGTTTTGAAAACACGCCGAAAATGGTATTTAGAAATACCCGCCGTTTGCGACAGAGTATCTAAACTAAGCTCATCGAACAAATGTCGGTTAATATATTCTTGTATTCTCACAACCAACTCATACAGTACATGTGCCGTATTTATTTTCTGTTTCCACCGTTTGATTTCGGGAAGCCGTCTTGACATTATATCTCTAATTTCCGATGAAGTATAGGATATGCCTACTTCCTTATAATATTCTTCGGGGAAAAGCCCCCAAAGGTAAATCAGATAGTCCATTGAAAAATCATAACCCTTGACACCGTGCTTTAAGCAATAGTCACAATACTCCATGCTTATATTTGTCCCAAGATTATTATAGTCAATATCTAAGGGAATTCCGCAAGTTTGACAATATTTGGTTTCTGTATCTGTTTGCATCATTATCTTGATTATCGGGAGCAAAGTTACTTAATGGGTTATGAAAGAAGTTACCATAAATAGCTATCTTTTAATATACTCTTTTTGAATTCAATTTGTCACATTTTCTAATGGCTCTTTTTAATAGTCGATAAACTATAAATTTGTGGAATATCCATATTGCAATAAAATACACTTTACCTAAAATATTATTGTATTTTACAAGTGTAGTTATACTTGCAATTTGTTCGTTTCGGTTTGCTTCAAAACAGGATATAGATACATAGAATGTCAAGTGCTTATCTTTTGTCCCTAAGATGATTTCGTGACTATTTTGTTCTATGATTAACTCCTTGAACGATTTACTTGCTTTTATGCCTAATGGTTTTACAATAAAATCACGTAACTTCAATAACCATGATACCCATTTTGGGTATTGGATGAACATTAAATCAAACAGTTCTTGTACAGACACATTTGGCTTATTTGTAATTTTTTCCCAAAAACAATCTTTGTAATCTGCTGGGAGATATTTGATAATCAAGCTATTTTTCTGTTTCATGGTTTACCTTTATTATTTTGTTTCAAATTTTTCAATCAGTATATTTTGAAGTTCATTGAAATCACAAGCAGGGATTTCAGAACAGATATGTTGCAATCCAATCAATAAGGAATATTGGATAGTAGCTATTTTATGCGCATACTCTACATCATATCCGCAATCTTGGATTAACTTTGTCAAATAGTCTAATCTCAATTTATCTACTTGTGCGACATATTGCTGTACAATATCATTTGTATAACTCCACCCTCTAATCCGTCCCTCGCATTTGTATTCAGAGGAAGCAGACATTTTCGATAAGGTATGTAACTTTTCTTTTGAACTCCCTAATTTTTCTACCTCTTCGATAAATGCAAGTGTATTCTCTTTTACCCAAAAAGCCATAAGAGCATCTATATACCCGTCTATATTTTTGAAATGATGATAAAACGCTCCTTTTGTAATTTCTAAGAGATTACATAAGTTGTCTATTGTGATTTTTGCAACCCCATTGTTTTCTATAATTTGAAGCCCAATAACAAACCATTGTTTTTTCTCTACTTTCTTCATATTATCGTTTTTTATAATACCATACTATATGGTATGCAAATGTATGAAAGAAATCTGGATTAAGCAAACAGCCCTATTATTTTCTTCAAAAATTTAGTGCAAGGTGCAAGTATATATCTATATATATAGCTTGCACCTTGCACTAACCGCAGAAGATTTATTTTCAATGATTTGCGTATTTCAAAAGAAAGCCGTATCTTTGAACCGTAGTTTTAGGCAGACAACGAACAGCCAAAAGGTGACAGAAAAGCATAGCTTTTGTAACCCAAGTTGTACCCCCTAAGGCTTTGATACATTGATAAAGAATTGAATTTCAAGGATATTGAGGTATGGGTTCATAACCCTCTCTCTCCGCTGAACCCCAAAGACAAAAAGGGGGCAAAGTATGACAAATCCCGTAAAATCAAGGTTTTACGGGATTTTTTATTTCTCTTCTCGGACATCCGAAAGACACAAAAAAGCCCCGTTTGGACAGAGTACCGTTACTAAATCGTTACTGAAAATTGGCGATTGATTTTAGTAACGTTTTTCATGGTAAGTCTCTGATTTGTCGCTTATTGTCTTCAAAGTGTCTGCTCATAACCCAATTATTAATTATTTCTTTGCCGCTAAAAGTTTTTATCCTCGGCAAAGAGGCAAAAAAAGGAGGTATTATGAGCAAGAGTACATTCAAGATTCTTTTCTACATTCGGAAGAATCAAGTAAACAAGGAGGGCAAGGCGGGTATTATGATCCGGCTGACCGTAAACGGAGAGATCGCGCAATTCAGTTCCAAGCTGGACGTGGAACCCGATTTATGGGACGTAAACTCCCAGAAAATGCAGGGCAATTCCCTGAAAGCACGTCGGCTCAATTCCCTGCTGGAAGATGTGCGGACGACATTGAAAAACCACTATCACGACATCGAGGTTCATGAGGCGTATGTAACGGCGGAAAAAGTTCGCAACGCCTTTCTGGGTATCACGTCGCGGCAGCAGACCCTATTGGAACTGTTCCGCTCGCACAACGAAGACGTGAAGAAATTGGTAGGTATCAGCAAAAGTGCGGCGACTTACGCCAAATACGACCGTTGTATGCGGCGTCTGGAAGCATTCATGCAATCCAAGTACCGGATCAAGGACATCGCCCTGAAAGAAATTACCCACGTGTTCATCACGGATTTTGAAACTTATCTGCGCACGGAATGCGGCTGCAATGAAAATACGTCGGCCAAGTTCATGCAGACATTCCGCATGATCGTTATCGTGGCGAAAAATAACGGCTGGATTTTTGCCGACCCGTTCGTCAATTACAAAATCCGTCTGAAACGGGTGGACAGAGGCTACCTGACGGAACAGGAGCTGCAAAAAATCCTGAAAAAGAAATTTACCTGCAAACGGCTGGAACAGGTGCGCGACGTGTTCATCTTCGCGTGTTTCACGGGATTGGCCTATATCGACGTACGCAATCTCACGAAAGACAACATTCGCACCTCGTTCGACGGAAATCCGTGGATCATGACCGCCCGCCAAAAAACGGACACGGCGGTAAATGTGCCGCTGCTGAAAGTGCCGCAGGCTATTCTGAAAAATACGAGGGCAAGCTGCCGAACGGTCTTTTATTGCCTGTGTTAAGCAATCAGAAGCTCAATTCGTATCTGAAAGAAATCGGTGATCTGTGCGGTATCGGCAAGAATATCACGTTTCACCTTGCAAGACATTGCGGATTTTATTTCTCGCTAAAATTCAATGTTTTACAAAACTTTTCAGCTTGATAGGTAACGATTTAGAAACGAGCGAAGTTCTCATTTTTGTCACATTCTGCATCAAATCAAAAGAACGCATCTTGGGGAACAAAGGTAATAATTTATAATGTATTTACATACATAACCATAGATATATTCGTATTAAAAATAGGTGATTATTTACGACAATACCCCAAATAGGGATGTCTGATTTAATAATAACTGATTAAACAGTAACGGGAATAACCTTGATAGCTATTCCCGTTATTTTTCTTTATTATCCTGCGTATAATCCAATTTCTTTGAACGCAACCCATGCTTCTTCAATGCATTTATCTATATCTTCTAATGAAGGCTCATATAGATACTCAATGCATTTATCTATTTTTGAGGTAAACTCTTTATTGTTTTTATATTGTTCTTGGACTTCATATAATGCTGTATGTAAGTATGCAGCAACTTCTCCTATTTTGAATCCAAGTTTATATTGGTCAACTGACTTCTGACCAGGAAATGGTACAGATGCTCTTTCCAAACCACGAAAAATATCAGCGTCAGCTCCAAATCTTCTTGTACGTCCACATTTGAAGACTGCTCTAATCAGATATTCATAATTCATTGCCTCCATAATTGTAAAATTTTAGATTGATATTTTAGGCAAAGTTACTAATTAAAAAGCATTTGTAGAATATGAACAGAACAATTATTTCAATCGAAGTACAAGACTACGGTGGTAAAGAAGCTAATATCATCGTCAGAGGAGAACGAAACAATCAGATTTTCTTTGAAGAGCAGTTTGATTATAAGGATGAAAAGAAGCATTCTTTGCGGTTACATCTTCTAAAAGAACGATTTATGGAGAAGTTACCGAAACTTGGCGAAAGTTTAGGTATTCTTTGTCTTCGTAAGCTATTCAATGATATTACGATACGAAGTAAAATGAAAGTCAATCCCGATTATAGAACACTTGATAAATAAGACGTTATGAAATCAGAAGAAATTAAACAAGTTCTCTCAGAATTGCATAATATAGCACGAGAACTAAATAAGCCATTTGATAGTGCAGACGTTTTATGCGAATATAGCAAACGCAATAATGGTTATTCAAAGGAAGTAGCTGAGAATATAATTCACTCTATTTATTACGCTCATGAAGAGTGCATAAAATAACTATTGTTGGCTAATAGATATTTCATTTGTATTTTCGTATCTGATTTCATCAGGCACTTCTGTTTCGTCTAATAAACCTATTTCTGAAAAGCGGACAGAATGACGTCTTTCATCATTCAACAAATGATACTCAATAGTTTCATTCCGTTCATTTACCTTCTCTATTTTGAATATAGTTTGGGGAGTTTTAATCAAATATCCCCATTCTGTGTTTCTAATATCTTCTATCTTCATAACTCTTTCTAAATGATATGCAAAGATACGAATTTTCTCACTATCTTTGCATCGTCTTTCGGGACAAAGTTTTGGAATATAATAAGGAAAGTGCCTTATACTCGTTGAAATCGCCAAATTATCAAGAGGTATATACGAGGCACAGAGGACAGCTCATACTTGTGGGTTGCCCTACTGTGCGTATATACAGGTGTTTGGCGATACCTAACGAGTATGCACAGGGGCAGCCCACTTTCTTTAACAACTAACATTGTTAAACTTCTCCTACGGCTGTCGTGGAGAACTCGTTAAAATTCGCCACCATGGAACTTATAGTAGGTTTCTTTTGTATTCTGTTTGCGTTGGGTATTTCTATTGCCACCGCCGTATTAGCTTCCCGAAAAGGACGTAATTCTGTAAACTGGTTTTTCTTATCTCTATTCTGGGGTATCGTAGGATTGATTGTATTAGCATGTTCCAAGCATTTAGAGCGTGAAAAAGGAGAAAGTGATACACTCGTTAAGGTATTATGGACTATCGTGCTTATACCGCTTGTATTATTTGCCTTATTATTCTATAACCGTTCAGTAGAGAAAAGAGAACTCCGAAAGAGCTATCAAATTGAAGAAGTTGCTCCCCAAATAGAATTTTCCGATAACTATATTGAACGGGATGTTGATTTGAACGATTATTTCAATTCAAGTACGGGGTGGGATGACGATACAGATTGGAACTATGCAGGACTTGAAGATGAAGAAAGCCAAAAGGCTTTTGATAAAGTTCTTAAAAAGAATGGAATTTATTGGAGCGATAAAAAGCAAAGCTGGGTTATCAAGACAAAGAAAAACGCAGAGCAAGCTCCCAAAGTAAGATTTTAGTATTTTTATCAATCGCTCGATTATCCAGTATTTCATTTGGAAATAGAAGAAATGGGAACGTCCTCACGGATAGCTCCCATTTTTATATATCTTCCATTCTCCGTATCTTTGTATTAGCAAGTTGCCGCTTGCTAATAAGTTTCATCTTTAAACACTAAGATTATGAAAACAAAGTCCTTGAGTGGAAGAAAGTATGATGAAAAGCCAATAAAGATAATTTGGATTAACGGAGTACCAACCGCTATTATCCACCGTGTCTATTACGATAATCTTCATTGACTTTTGCTTTCCCTATAACTGGGAATGATAGAATGGGCAGGATTTATTTCTTGCCCTTCTTTTTAGGTTTAATATCGTATTTCAGAGCCTTCTGCATAAGAGCAGAAAAATCCACTGGAACTTCTGCTTGTTTCTTTAATTCTTTTGCAGGTAGGAGTTCGATAGCCGTTGCCTTTTCCATGTCTTCTATTGTTACTTGTTTCTTCTTATTCATTTTGTCAGACTTTGAAAAGTTATACGATGATTTGAATTGCAAAGTAACAAATTAAATCGTGAAACGTCATCAAAATCTCTCGTGTTATAACGGAAACAGAACTCATTAACATATCGTTGAAGGTGTTTCTTGCTCGTATGGTTATATATTCCTGTTAAACCACGCTTCAGAATACTCCAAAATCCTTCGATATTGTTAGTATAAGCATCTTCATCAACGTATTGTCCATGACCGTGGTCAACGATATAATGTTCATACAATTTATCAACGGTTTTGTAACCAATCCATTCGTCCGAAAAGAGTGTTGCGGAGCGGTCAATGGCTTTAAGGATAGGAACGGTAAGGGATTTATAAGAAGTATCACGTACAACCTTGCAAACCACCTTGCCGCCACGCTGAAGCATACCCATGACGGGAACTTTATCTTTGAAGCTCCTACCTTGGCATTTCTTTACTTTCTTGTTATAGTGCCGATTTTTATTCTTACCACCTACGAAAGTTTCATCAAGCTCTACTTCTCCGTCAAGTTTCTCTTCTATAACAATCCCAAAGCATTCACGAATACGCTGATTCATAAACCACGCAGTTTTATAGGTCACGGATATTCTCTTGGATAATTCGATTGATGAAATACCTTTCTTGCGTGATGTAATTTCATATATAGCCACGAACCATTTTCTCAATGGTAATTTAGAGCCTTCAAACATTGTTCCTATTCTGACGTTGAAGTTCTTGCCCGTATTCTTACAGCGGTACATTCCATCGCCACGGTTATATACTTTGGACGTAGGGTCATAAGGAGAAACGGGAATACCGTTTGCCCAGCGTTGCTGTTCCAGATACTTGATGCAGCTTTCCTCTGTAGGAAATGCTTCCAAAAGGTCATATAAGGAGTTAAATTTACCAATATTCATATTACCAAACTTTACTGCGTTTGGTATATATAACTTTGGTAGAAATTTGGTTGCTCCAAACAACTATCTGTGAATAGCAAAATACCGCCCAAAACTTCTGTTCTGAACGGTATTATTAGCAAAGTTAGTTAGGGTATTGTCGTAAATAGTCACCTAAAAATATATCTATGGTTATGTTGTTTGCAAACTTCTTTATTGATAACACTGTAAAATTCGCGGCACAAACATATTACTTAATATCCATTATTTATACAATAATTATTATTAAACCACCGAGTCGAATCTAACTGAAAATTTCAACTGACCTCCTTTGATGTTAAAATAATCATCCATTTCTGGGATTATAGGTATGAAAATCCGTTCTTTAGTTACAATCGTTGCTGTCTGTATCATACGACCACCCGTAGCATCTCCATTCAATTTCTTAATCAAATCTATATCATAGTATAATGTCAGATTGTTTGATGCGTGTGTAAATATATAGATAATCTTATGAATACTCCAAATGATTCTCGTTGTATGTGGTTGGAGAAAAAATTCATAGTTCTCACGAAACATACGATCCGATAAAGACAAAAAAGTATTGTATCCAGACAGATTATAGCTCTTATCGTCCGTATGAAGAACCTTAAACTTTGTATCGACATCAAGACGTAATATTGGAGGCATTGGTTCAAGAGTCATTCCTGTTTTATCCTCTTCATCATGTTGACGAGGAGAGATGTCTGTTGCACCTACAGATATAACTTCATTAATGTCACCAACTTGTTTAGAGGTCACAGACTGTGTTTGTTTGTTCTTGATTGTAGTAGCAGCCTTCAATACTTCCTTATACGGAATCTTGCCATCTAAATACTCTTTCATTACCGATTCCATCTCGCCTAGCTCTGAATACTCAATCGTGTAAAGCTCTCTTTTCCGTTGTAATATGTTATAAAGAGCCTCAGCGCCGTCACGGGTTGATGATGGTACATACTGAGCGAATTTAGTATATAATTTAGTTCTTACATAATCCTTGATCATGGGTTCAAAGAGAGCAAAATTGTCTTTATATATCTCTGTCAGATAACTTATATCAGGCGAATTTCGAGATAAATAAACCACAACCTTACCTTTATCGAGTTGTACAGTACTCGCAAGATTATGAGAAATCTGTGCAAACTTGACAGTTGCATCAGTCATCAGATAATCATCTGCCAAAACAATCTTAATCTTAGTTGCGATTGAAACTTCCGGTAGATCCAATTCAAGTGTACTGAATGTCTTTATATCAATCTTGTCCGGAATGTATTGTATCCCTTTTCGTTTCAATACTGAAATTTGTACTTGACGGCGTACATTATCGTCTGCTGGAAGGAGTAATATATGGTTTTCATCAGAATGATTATTCTGAATTTGTTTGTCCCTGCCTTCGTAGTAATTTACTTCCTTTCCATTAACTATAGGAGCAACGTCTCCAAGTTTTATTCTGTTTTCAGATCCGCAAACCGATATCTGTATGTTTTCAGCAAGTTCAAACTGACCTATATTTTTTATGTAAAGAAGTAGCTCCCGACATTGATCTGCCACATCGTTTTCTGCAATAGCTTTTGCCACCAAATCATCAGCCTTGTGAACAACAATAGCTACCATATTAATACTTTCACGGCTAATTGCTTCTCGACCAGCCGTTGGCGTCAATGATGCCAGATTGACTACACCGCCAAAATTAAAAATAGACGTTATTGGAATAGGGGCCAATCCAAAATAATTTCTCAAACCATATAATGTAGGGGCGGATGTTTCCAAATAAACAAAACCTTTTTGTTCCTCACCATTGAGAATAATATTATCAATAAATATTTGGGGCAACACATTACTATAAGTATTGAATGATATTTTATATCTAAACGAAATTGACGCTTCTTGTATGCTCCCTTCCCTATTTTCTGTCTTATCCCCTCTTGATAAAATAGCCACAGATGTTTGACTAATGACTTCGTTATTAATTTTTACAGGAATTGGAAGATATTTCACATAAGGGATCAGATAATTTTTTGCCTCAACCAAACTCAAACTAAAACCATTTTCCCACGTAGCAATAATTGTAGTTCCATAGTCTTCCTTATGGTCTTGATCATCTGTAATATGAATACAATCTTCTTCAAGAGATAATTCTGTTTTTTTTACAATAGTAGTGTAGGTTCGAGTTTCTTCGAATGCTTTACTTATGACTTTCAACTCGGAGCAAACGCCAAAATTTGCCATCGCTCCTATTCCAAAGGTACCAACGACTCCAGCAGCTCGTGCTTCACGATTGTTTTTACCACTAGAGCCAGCTGTCCAGAAATTCTTTTTCAGTGATTCAGAATTCATGCCGATACCGTTATCGCTGATAATAATCTGATTATTATCGATGTAAATATTAATCTGAGGCTTATAAGTTTCTGATTTGTCTATATATTGTCTCATTAAAATGGCATCATAGGCATTTTGCACATTTTCACGTAATAGAGCTAGTGGTGAGTCATAAATTTGACTGCATAGTACTTCAAGAACCCTATCAAGCTGTATTTTATATTTTCTTTCATGATTATATTATTTTTTTGCTTTTTCCTTTAATTCTCTCACAAATGAATTTGTTCCATTCTGAAACTGTTCATTGGATAATATATCTGCAATCCAGTCTTTATCTTTAGTGGAAACTGCAGCATTAAGAACTGCCATGTATTGAATAACTGTTAATGGTTTTTTAATTATGTTTTTCAAAAAAGAATTGTTGTTAACCTTCGAAATATAGTTGTCAAAAAAAATTCAACACCAATTCATTATCTAGTCCAATTGCTATCAGTTTCTGACATGCATCCTCGTAGTTATTTGTATGTCGCACATTATTGTCAATGTCTTCTATAATATATTCTATCCGTGGCCTTTCTATTTGTATTTCGTGTCTATACTGAGGCAAATTCGTAATTCCAATAGGAGATTGAATCCATTGTGGAATATCATAACTATATTGACTATGGTCTTTTCTGACATTCAGTTGGATAATCACATTTTCTTGATTGAGCGATAGTTCTATAATATTATATTGACGTGGGACACCTGTTACTAATTGGTTATGGTTACCATAAAGGCTACCACTACTAATCAATAGAATACTCTGTTTTGACGTGATATCACTATACTCTTGAACTACCATACTCATATGCTGATGTCCAAACAATCCCATTTTTATATCCTCTTGCATCATAGCATTAAGTATACGATAATCCATATAATTGTTTTCCGCTGGTAGTCCAGAAATATGGTGATGCCAAACTCCCACTAGCAAGTAACCCATATTTTTTAGCTCCGATAATCTATCATGTTTTTTTGTAATCCCATCAGGGCAAATACAGCCTATAGGGTTCAGGTGATCAAGTCGGTAACAACTATTAAAACAGACAAAAGCAATATTATACAAAGGGAGTTCTATTATATAAGAATCTTTCTCTATATGAGTAGGTGTTTCTCTAATGTTCCTAAAAAAATTATTGTAAAATGAACTAAACAGATAAAATCGTGTTGAGTATCGCTTCCAGTCTGTAATATGATAGAACTTTCTCTGCTCCCAATTCCATCTTATATTTGGTTCTGCAATCCTAAACTGCTTCAGATCTTCTTTTGCTTTCTCTTCAGGTGATAAAGTCATACTTTCCTCTGAAATTTTGTAGCAATAATCATGATTTCCGGGTACTATAATCATTCTACTTTTATCTCCATTTAAGAAATAGCTTACTAATCTTTCTAAAAATTGTTCAACTTCAACGTACTGCGATTCAATAATCTTCTCTGCATTGTCTTCTTTTGAGCCTTCCACCAGATCGCCACTAATAACGATGATTTCCGGTTTACATATACCATCTTTGGTGTAAGCTTCGCAGTCTTTCTGGAGTGAATAGAACAAAGTATCAAGATTACAATTCTTAGGTTTATGCAAGTCTGATATATGAAGTATGGAAAAATGTTTATCCATATGCTACGCTCTTTATGTAATTTATACTTGGCGCAAATTTACATATTTTATTTGTAAGGAGATGAGCTTCATACAAATAAATGTATGCTTCATTGCAATAAAAGGTTATAGATATATTTCTATGCTTGAACGATGTGGAACTCGTTATGTTACTATAAACTTAATAATTCCCATCTTCATATGCATTAAAAAGTACCAATAGTAAATACAAAACAGTTAAAAGCCTTACCTTTGCAGAATGATTCAAGATGAGTTCAAGTTTTACAAACCTTGTAAGTTATTGCAACCTTACGTCAGGTATTATTGGGTATTCAAAAGCAACCGACTTCTGAATACCTTAACCTTTCCTATTGGTTGCCCACAAATCATCTTTCACAAGCGAACCCCGTTGTATATTCCCGAACTGAATACCTCACAAAACAGGTTTACTATCAGCGGTCAGGTTAATTTCTCATCACATCTGTATGCTGATGAAAATATCGAAATGGTAGTGGTCGTATTTCAACCTCATGCCATGAGTACATTCCTGAATGTACCGACATCACTCTTTTATAATCAGGAAGTTTCAGGTTACGACATTGAAAGCAAAAAATTAAATGAACTGGCTGCACGGATATTCGATTGCGAAGATAACAGCCGTTGTATAAATCATATAGAAGAATGGCTGTTGTCACAAATTACAGATACGTTATCTGATGCGACATACAAGACTAAAAGAATTACTGCGGCCATAAAACAAATATATGTTGCCCCGCAACACCCGTAACCGAACTATCCTCTATTACCTGCCTAAGTAAAAAGCAATTTGAGCGACTATTCAATTCATTGGTAGGTATCAATCCCAAAGAATACACCCGTATTGTTCGTTTTCAAAAAGCACTGGAGCAGATGCAGCACCAATCAGGCGAAATCAACCAAGCGCAAATAGCTTACGCAAGTGGTTATGCAGACCAATCACACTGCATACGGGAATTCAAGAAGTTCAGCGGATATACACCCACATCTTTATTGAAAGTGTCAAATCCTTATTCTGATTTGTTCACCAGCCCTGTATAAATGTCTCTTTTGTTCTATCCGGGTTCAAATGCTTCCCCTACTTTTGCTGCCTAATTCATTAAATGAAAATAGCATAAGTATGAAAGAAGTAAATCCTAAAGAAACCAGCCGGGCATACGCCTTTGAAATGTGGATGAACGCACCTATGCCAATGGTGACGTTCTTTAAGACACTCAATGTGTCACGTCTTGTAAGAATCAGCCGAAAAACAGGTATGAAATTCAACATGCTGATGTGTTACTGTATCGGCAGGGCAGCAAGCGGAGTGAAAGAATTTTATATGCTCCCCGTGGGCGACAAACTGGTACAATATGGCAGCATAGCGGTAAATACCATTGTCGCCAACAAAGAGGGCGAAGTAAGTTCGTGTGACATTCCTTTCAATGATGATTTAGACCTGTTCAACAAACATTACCTGCAATATACCCGACAAGTCGCCGAAAGTTGCACGAACCATGACTTGACGGAAAATATGGTTATCGGCACTTCCGCATTGGCGCAATATGAAATAGACGGGGCAGTCGGTATGTATAGCGGTATATTCAACAATCCGTTTCTCATTTGGGGCAAGTACAAACTCCACCTATTGAAAACGACACTAACCGTTTCTTTCCAGTTCCACCATACGCAAATGGACGGGGCGCACGCTTCCTACTTTTTGGACAGGGTACAGAAAGAAATTGATACTTTGAGAATATAAGTTCAGGGAAAAACGCTATCTTTGCAGAACTAACAGAAAAAGAAATAGTTGTTCAACAATATGAAATGGCAGTTGTGCATATAGCTACGCTCAACGAATAGCACCCTCGATTAACGCTATTCAGCAATAGACAGGCTTATCGTTTAAGTTTGCCTGTTATTGTTTTGTCATTGTCCTTTATTACAAATCTATAAAATTGTTATGCTGCTTAAAGTGGCATGGCTTATTGTATCATATTGGTTTGAACAAATGAATTATACCTATAAAAATATATGGCTCATCGCTTTCCCCGTGATGATGAGCATTCTTATAGAACAACTGATAAATATTACCGATGCCTTGTTCTTGGGGCATGTGGGTGATGTGGAACTGGGTGCATCTGCCCTTGCCGGAATATGGTTCTTGGCTATTTATATGCTCGGCTTCGGGTTTAGTTTGGGACTGCAAGTGATAATTGCCCGCCGTAACGGGGAACAGAGGTATTCAGAAACAGGGAAGACTTTCTTTCAAGGCTTTTCTTTTTTGTTGTCGCTGGCGGCTGTTCTTTGCCTGTTGTCCCAAACACTTTCCCCTATTCTCTTGAAACATCTGATTATTTCGGATGATGTCTATAATGCGGCTATCCGTTATTTGGACGGACGCATTTGGGGACTGTTTTTCTCTTTTCCGTTTCTTGCCTTACGTTCATTCTTGGTAGGCATCACACAGACAAAAGCCCTGAACATAGCGGCTTTTACAGCCGTGCTGGTAAATATCCCTATGAACTGGCTTCTGATATTCGGCTTCGACATGGGTATATCAGGGGCAGCTATTGCATCTTCTTTTGCAGAATTGTGTTCGTTAATTGTCCTGACTGTCTATGTGTTTCGACACATCAACAGACATCTGTATGGTTTGCATTGGAACATAGATATAACCGTATTGAAAGAAGTCCTTTCTATCTCGGTATGGAGCATGTTTCAATTCTTTATGAGTGTCGCCATTTGGTTTCTGTTCTTCTTGGCTATCGAGCGTTTAGGGGAAACGGAATTGGCGGTGTCGAATATTATAAGAAGCGTTTCTGCCTTTTTTGCCGTCATTGTCAATGCTCTGTCGGGGGTTACCAGTTCTTTGGTCAGTAACCTGATTGGAGCGGGGGAAAAGAGAGATGTTTTTCCGCTTTGTCACCGGATTATTCGTTTGGGATATGCGGTAGGTGTTCCGCTGATCGTCCTCGCCTTGTTGTTCCACCAATACATTATTGGGGCTTATACGGAAAATCCGATAATCGTGCAAGTAGCATGGTTACCATTTGTGGTAATGCTGTTAAATTACTTCTTTGCTTTACCCGGATATGTCTATTTGAATGCCGTGACCGGAACAGGAGCGACACGAACAGTTTTTATTTTTCAAGTGATAACTACGATTGCCTACCTGTTTTGTTTATGGGGACTAAGCCATTGGAATGTTCCATTAGCAGTTTATTGGGCTGCAGAATATCTGTTCGTGATATTGCTTGGTGTACAATCCGTTTTTTATCTGAAATACAAACAATACTAAAGGCAGAAAATTATGACGAATAAAACATATCCTCGTTCCGAAGATACGGAAACGATTTGCACTATATAGCATCAATAGAGTATTTGCTATCGTATAGAAAAGCATTCAAGAACAAACCAAGAAATCAAAATATAATGTGTCTTGGCTATTTTTCAAGAAAAAATGAAATTAGCCAACTATATACTTTATTTCACTTAATCTATTAGATACTAAACTATTAGATTCTTTTGGTAATCCATATTATCTTTGTATATTTGCCCTCTAAATCAAAAAGTGAATAGATATGCTAACAAATCATTTCAGTATAGAAGAACAAAAGAAATTCATGATTTTAGAAAATGAAACATGCCATATACATGGAAAACATCCTAAAATTACGTTTCCAAATGATGGCATCGAAATACAAACTTGTTGTTCAAAATTTGAGAATAACTTACTTCGTAAAATTAATATCATAAGACAAAAGATTCACTTGTCGAACAATCTTCCGTTTTGAACGGATGTATCTTCTCCGTCGGATAGGCGGAATGGTGCAAAACGTGTGTCGGACAAACAGCAACACACTGTCCGCAACCGATGCACCGACCGAGCGAACCTACTTCAACCATCCGGTTTGCACTGTTCCTCACCAATACATGAGAAGGACAGACTGCAACGCATCGGATACAGTTGATACAATTAGAAGAAATTCGGATATTAAATTGCATAGAGTGCATGATGATTCAAGTATTTTGTAATGTCATTCGATTCATAATTATCTAAATAGAATAATGTCGAAAATCCCCGTGAAAACTTCGACAACCACATGGCAAACCCTTGACGAATATTTTGTATCTTTCACAAAGATAGGAAAAATAAGAAGAAAGGATTCCCATTTCACTTATATTAATAAGGTGTAGAAAGCCCCAAGAGAACTATAAAAAAGACGGTCTCACAACAATGCGGAACACCCTGAAACAAACAAGAAACCGGCCGACCGTCTCTTTACGGACACAGTCGGCCGGAACAATTATATAAGAACGATGGCGGCACTCCACAAATGCACGCCCTCCCCTATCGCAAATCCTTAACGCACCAAGCGGTTAGTCGCAGAATCCGGAAAAACGACAGTAGGAGTAAACGTCTTGGCTTCTTCAAAATCCATCATGGCGTATGAGATGATAATACAAATGTCTCCTACCTGCACTTTACGGGCAGCCGCGCCGTTCAGGCAAATACACCCCGAACCGCGTTCACCTTTTATAATATAGGTTTCCAAACGCTCACCGTTGTTGTTGTTCACAATCTGGACCTTTTCTCCCGCAATCAAATTAGCCGCATCCATCAAGTCCTCATCAATAGTGATACTCCCCATATAATTCAAATTAGCCTCCGTCACACGCACACAGTGCAACTTCGACTTCAGCACTTGGATCATCATACCCTTTTGCTTTTAATCTTATTCTTTATATCTAACGTGATCTATCAAACGAATAGGCTGGCTTCCACAGAAAACGGTGATACACCCTACGATGTCATCCGAATCCGACCAACTGTCCAGTTCCTGCAAAGACCCGCCATCCACTATGGCAAAATATTGTACTTCCAGTCCCACTATGGCATTCAACGAATCCACCACATATTGCCGGGTCTCTTTCAAAGTATGGTTCGTAGCAAAATTCTTGCTTTTAGAAAGAATGCCGAAGATATGGGCCGCTACGGCCTTCTCCCCATCTGTCAATAAGGTGTTACGGCTACTCATGGCCAGACCGCTTTTTTCACGGACAACCGGACAAGGCACTATCTCTACCTTCAGATGCAAATCTTCGACCATGGCACGAATCACGGCAATTTGTTGGAAATCCTTCTCCCCGAAATAAGCACGGTCAGGTTCCACGACGGCAAACAATTTGCTCACAATCTGGCACACGCCATTGAAATGTCCGGGACGGAAAGCCCCTTCCATCACCGTATCCACCGGCGGATAGCTGAATTTCCTGCTATCCGGTTCCGGATACATCTCTTCCACAGACGGCGCGAAGACGAAATCAGCCCCCACGCTTTCCAGTAAAGCGCAATCCGCATCCAACGTCCGAGGATATTTCTCTAAATCTTTTTTATCATTAAACTGCGTAGGATTCAAAAACACACTCACTACGGTCACATCATTTTCTGCTACACAACGTCTCACCAAGGAAGCGTGGCCCTCATGCAATGCACCCATCGTAGGCACCAATCCAATCTTTTCACCCTTTGCACGCGCCTCTGTCAAGTTGCGTTGCAAATCTTCAATTGTATGAATTAACTTCATTTGTGGTTGATTTTAAACTGCATTCCCTAAAAAACTCTGCAAAATAACATATAAAATACCACATAGCAAAAACATTAGCCAAATAAATACGTGAAATTAATGAAAGAATTAAGCTCTATTCCCTTGAAAAAGGCAATAATGCCAAACTTTTTTCGTATCTTTGTGCCAAGGAAAAAGTGAACATGACAATGAAGGCAAAGAAAATACTATTCATTACTCAAGAAATGACGCCTTATGTTCCCGATTCGGAACTGGCTGCTATGGGTAGAGAACTTCCTCAGGAAATACAGGAAAAAGGACGAGAAATCAGAACATTTATGCCCAAATGGGGAAATATCAACGAACGTCGCAACCAGCTCCACGAAGTGATTCGTCTTTCCGGCATGAATTTAATCATAGACGATACCGACCATCCGCTCATCATCAAGGTGGCTTCGATTCAGGCCGCCCGGATGCAAGTATATTTCATAGACAACGACGATTATTTCCTGAAACGCCAGATGGCTCTCGACGAAGATGGCAACGAATATGAGGACAACAGCGAACGGGCCATATTCTATGCGCGGGGCGTATTGGAGACTGTAAAGAAACTTCGGTGGGTTCCGGACGTCATCCACTGCCAGGGATGGATGTCGGCTTTGGTCCCCCTCTATGTCAAGACCGCCTATAAAGAAGAGCCTTCATTCCGCGACAGCAAAATCGTATATTCCATGTCTTCCGAAGGCTTGAAACAGTCGATGGGCACGAACTTCGGCAATTGCATAACGTTCAGGGACGTGAACGCATCTGTTCTCAAAGACTTCAGCCCGGAAGTGACATACGACGAATTGAACAAATTAGCCATCAATTATTCCGACGGACTGACCGTACCCGATACGGACAAGTTCCAAGCCTTTGCCGAATACGCACAAAGCAAACAGATTCCGGTGTTGGAAAACGTCAGTGCTGCCGATGCCGATGCTTTTGCCGACTTCTACGACAAAGTATGGAGCCAGGGCAAGAGCGAAGACTAAAAACATTTATCATCCTCCGCAAACATGAAATTCAAAACTTCATTCATCACGTTGATCGGATTATGCAGCGTGGCTTGTGACGACACGACCGATACCATCGGTATTTTCACGGATTCCGATAACATCAACGCTTCCACTTCGGTGTATGAAGCAAGTACACAGTCGCTATTGGCTGATTCCGTTTTAAGCAATAGCAACAGCTCCTATCTGGGACGTATGACCGACCCGGAAACGAACATGCAAATCAAAGCCGAATTTCTGGCCCAGTTCAGCACGTTGGAAAACTATGAATTCCCTGCTTACGACCTGATGGTCAAGAACGAGCAAGGAGAAATCGAGGCGGACTCCATTGAAATAAGATTATACTATGAAAAGTATTATGGAGACGAGAATAATCCGATGAAGGTCGATGTATATGAACTGGACACTGCAAACGTCGTGCGCGAGGACACTACGTATTACAGCAATGCCGATTTCAGCCGGTATATCAACCGCCACGCAACGGGTCCCATTACGCGAAAGGTCTTCACGACAAAGGATTTCACATTGTCGGACGACTATCTGGAAAGCAGTTCATACACTCCGAACATACGTATCGTGCTGCCTAAAGAATACGGCACATTCATCATAAAGAAATACTACGAGAACAAGGACTTTTTCAAGAATTCATATAATTTCATACACCACGTATGCCCCGGCTTTTATTTCAAACTGACGGACGGGGACGGTACGATGGTTAAGATGAGAGTAGGAGCCATGAATCTCTATTTCAGGTATAAAGACGCTGAAAAAGACACGGTTTACGTGGGTATGAGCCGTTTTGCAGCTACTCCCGAAGTCTTGCAGAATACTTACGTGGAAAATGATGGTCTGGCCGAATTGATAGAACATGACACCCAATGCACTTACTTGAAAACTCCCGCCGGAGTGTTTACGGAAATCACACTTCCTGTAAACGAAATCTACCAAGGACACCTCAACGACAGCATCAGTCAGGCTCAATTCTCCTTGTATCGCTATAATGCCGCAAACCAGGAATCGGCCTTCGAGGTTCCCCAGACCCTGTTGTTGGTGCGCAAGCAAGACATGTACACGTTCTTTGAAGAAGGGAAAGTGCCGGACGAGAAAACATCCTACGTCACATCTTTCAACAGCAGTTATAATACTTATACTTTCTCCAACATCAGCAACTTGGTATCATACTGTAAGAGAGAGAGGAACGAAGAGTCTGCCAAAGCCGGCATCACACCGGAGGCTTGGGAACAGCAGCATCAGGACTGGAACAAAGTGGTACTCATTCCTGTTGAAACCAACCGGGACAACAGTAACAATATCGTCAGCGTAACGCATGACATGGGACTGGGAAGCGCAAAGCTGGTGGGCGGCGCGACGGACAAGCTCAAAATCCAGGTGATTTACAGCACATTCAATTGACCCATATCTATGTGTCAGACTTCTGGCAAGATATAAAAAGAACAGGCGGAAAGGTAATAAGCCTTCCGCCTGTTCTTTTTATCTTCTCCCACACCCTCTTTACCCCACCCTTTTCGGAAAAACAGACACGGGCATGCCCAAAAATCATCCTGCGCCAAACGGCAAACCAATCTCAGCCAAACGATTTTCAAATCTCAGGAGAACGGAATACGAATCTCAGGAGAATGTAACTACACTATAATCCAAATAGTTATAAAAAAACTATATTTTGACAAAAAGGCTCCAGCCTTCCAAGTTTGGGACAAACGGAACACCGTCCCCGACATACACGGAAAAGGCCAACTTGCTCCTTTTCACAGCAAGTTGGCCTTCATGCCTTTGCCCTTCCCCGGATTCGGTATCTCCGGGGAAGCCCACGCAAACACTATTTTTTAGCGGAAGACTTGCGCGTAGAAGCTTTCTTAGGTTCGCCTTCCTCGGGAACCAACTTCTTCATACGGGCATTCAAACGTGCAATCTCTTTGTCCTTCACCTCCAATTCTTCTCCCTGGTTCTTAATCAGCGTAAGCAGTGAATTCAACTCTTCGTTGTCTATATCGCGAGGATACATGCCATTCACCCTGTTAATGAAATCACCGAGGATATTCATATAGTTCGTAAAGGCATCGTAGGGAGAATCATAAATTCCGCGATACATGTTCCAGCTACTGGATTTCGTAGTCATAAAACGGAAATTGTTGGTGGCTTGCAGATAATCCCAGTCCTGTTTGATACGGCGGTCGTTACAAATGCGCACACGGTCGGCCACGCTATACAGCTTGTTGAAGGCCTCGCGCTGCATGCCATTTCCCAACCAGCAACTGATATCGCGCTCCTCATCAACCCACGACATTGGATAAGGTACTTCAAGCGCATCCACCGACTTATGATGGTCTATCACTTCCGACGGGGTCGAGAAAGAGATTCCACGGGCTTTGGCACAAGCCGGCAGAGCCTTGAGGAACTCCAGTATATTGGACGAAAGCGGCTGGAACATACCCAATGCGCACAACTCCATGAAGATATTAATCACTTGCTCCTCTTCCGGTACTGCTGCTATCCAATCCATATAGGTATCGGCAAACAACGGATATTCACTCCAAGTGGAATTGCTGAAACGCAAGGATATATCGTCCGACAATTTATAATCCCGCAAAAGAAGTTTCAGGTTCGGGTTTTGCGCACAATGGTACACAAAATGCGGACTCTTCCAGCCTAAGATATGCTTGGCTCCTTCCGTCAATACTCCTTTGAATCCCATAGAAGCCACCGTGCTCCCGATATCGTCGGAATATATCAAGGAAGAATTGCGGAATACTTTAGGAGACTTACCGAAAAGTTCCTTGATCTTGCGTGACATTCTCAAAGTCTCCTCCCGGAAACTTTCCTCATTGGCCAGGGAAGACAAGCCGTGGGAATAAGGTTCCGCCAAGAACTCCACACACCCCGTTTCGTTCAGTTCCTGCAACAACTCTATCACCGTCGGTGCATAATTCTCCAACAACTCAATGGCGCAACCTGAAATGGAAAAAGCCACTTTGAAGAAACCGGGATTCTCCTTAATCATCTGGAGGAGGGTCTGAAGAGCCGGCAGATAGGAATGCTCGACCGTATTGGTAATACTGCACTCGTTCTCATAGTCATCGTAATAATAATGGTCCGTACCGATATCGAAGAAGCGATAACGTTTCAAATGTATATTTTGATGAATTTCGAAATAAAGGCATATCGTTTTCATGTCTTAGGATTTTAGATTATTTATATTTTTGAATTGTCTCATCATAAAGTTTCCGGATGCGTTGGCCTACTTTTTCCCACGTGATGCCGTCCACTTCTTTCTTTCCTTCCACCTGCAAATATTCATGCAAAGAGGGATACATGCAAAGCGCATACATGGCATCGGCCATGGCATCTATATCCCAATAGTCCACCTTGATGCACTTGGACAGAATCTCGGCGCAACCGGATTGTTTGCTGATAATGGAAGGCACTCCGCTTTGCATCGCCTCGAGCGGGGATATTCCAAACGGCTCCGACACGGAAGGCATCACATACACATCGCTGTCACGGAAACATTCGAACACCTGTTTCCCTTTCATAAAACCGGGAAAATGACAACGGTCGGCTATCCCGTAGGCTGCCGCCATCTCAATCATGGAGTTCATCATATCACCGCTACCGGCAAAGCAAAAACGTACGTTGTGTGTACGGTCCAACACTCGCTTGGCCGCTTCGATGAAATATTCAGGTCCTTTCTGCATGGTAATACGCCCCAAGAAAGTCACGACTTTCTCCTTGCGTTCCGAGTAAGGTTTCCTCTGGTCCACAATCTCCTGAAGCTCCTGTGCCAACGGATACACGGCATTGTGCATGGCAAAACACTTTGCCGGATCTTGATGATAGTGGTTAATCACCGTCTGGCGCGTCAGCTCGCTCACGCACATGATACAGTCCGCGTGGTCCATACCGTTCTTTTCAATACTGTAGACCGTGGGATTCACATTTCCACGACTCCGGTCAAAGTCCGTGGCATGCACATGAATCACCAATGGCTTCCCGCTGACTTGCTTGGCATGGATGCCCGCCGGATAGGTCAGCCAATCGTGTGCATGAATGATGTCGAACTGCTGCTGCCGGGCTACAACTCCTGCCACGATGGAATAATTGTTGATCTCCTCGTGCAGGTTGTCCGGATAGCGACCGGAAAACTCCATGCAGCCCAAATCATTCACATACATATATGAAAAGTCGGCATAAATATGATCGCGCAAATCATAATACAGTTGCGGGTCCATGTAACTGCCCACCCGGCTGTTTACATAATTCCAATCCACATCACGCCAAACGATAGGCACGCTGTTCATACCTATAATCCTCATAAAGCTTTGGTCTTCATCTCCCCAAGGTTTCGGAATACAAAAAGTGATATCCATATCGGGCTGCAAAGAAAGACCTTTCGTCAGACCATAACTTGCCGTACCGAGTCCTCCAAGAATATGAGGAGGAAACTCCCAACCAAACATTAATACTTTCATATTCAGTTCCTCCTATCTTTATATATCGTATTTTTCGATTAATTTCACTACACGGAGAATCTCAGCCACATTCATCGCAAAGGATATGGCTCCCCGAGCATGATAAGGCGGATTCCCGTCGAACAGTTCCGGTATGGTACCGACGCAATGCGAAAACATTTCCTCTTCAAAGCCCACCAACACACGTTCCACAAAACTTACACGGCTCTTTTTATACAGACGCAAGCAGGCTTCCATATAAAAGCCAGCCAGCCAAGGCCATGCCGTACCTTGATGATAAGCATAATCACGCTGGACTTGCGGGCCGACGTACATCGGATTATATCCTCCGCTCTTGGGACTCAGTGAACGAAGCCCTTTGGGGGTCAATAACTCCTTTGTACAAATATCAAAAACCGTTTTCTTCTCCGGAAGGCTCAAAGGAGAATAGTCAAGCGCCACAGCAAATATCATATTGGGGCGGACACTCCAATCCTGTTCTTGGTCTTTCTCGTCTACGTAATCGAACAAATATCCGTATTGGTTCAGAAACACATCCTTAAACGCCTGTTCCGCCTTCACAGCCATGGCAGCAAAGTGAGCCTCCTCTTCTTTACGCCCTACCATCTGACATATCTCCTCGCTAAACTTCAATGCATTATACCATAAGGCATTGAACTCCACGATATAGCCGCTTCTCGGTACAATAGGACGGCCGTTTGCTGTAGAATTCATCCAAGTCACGGCTTTACTCTTCCCCTGAGCGTATACCAATCCGTTTTCTCTGACTTTCAAATTGGGATGAGAGCTTGTACTCAGATACATCATGATGTCCTTGGCCAAAAGGCCATATTTCTCGACACATTTCTGCAAAGAAACTATCTTACCATATTGTTGAATACACCAAACCGCCCACAAAAGAATATCCGGATGTTCTATTTCATGTATTTTTACGCTCAACGGCTCGCCGGCCATAAATTCCCGAATGCCTTTTTCCACCGTCTTCATGCACATTTCAAACTGCTCCACCTCTTCATTGACCAAAGTCAATCCCGGCAAAGCAATCAGCATATCACGAGCACAGCATTTAAACCATGGATAACCAGCCAGAATATAATTCTCTCCGTCTACATGATAATAGAATTGATGTGCAGAATTTACCAGACAATGATAGAAATTATCCCGTGGAGTACGGATCTTCGCTTCAAAATCTGCTATCTGTTTCAACTGAGTGGTCTTTATCTCAGACAACCCGGCGGAAAAGACCACACTCTCGCCTTTCTTAATCTTCAGTTCAAAATAACCGGGCACATAGAGATCCTCATTAAAGGCATATCCTCTCTCCAATTCTTTCGGATACTCCACTCCACGATACCAATCCGGCTGAAAAACAAAATCGTTTTTCTTGTTCAACTGCATGTAAAGCTCGGGATAACCGTCATACATACAAGTTTTGATACCATTCGACACTTCTTGATAGTCCCGGTTCACCCTTGTGTTTTCATGTGTGTACTCCCTCACACAACGGAATGCCAGAAATGGACGGAGCTTCAAAGTCGTTTCGGAATGGGCGTCCAAAAGCGTATAACGGATGATAATGCGGTTTTCATAATGTTGAAACACCTTTTCTTTCTTCAGAACCACCCCTCCTACACGATAGATTGTAGTAGGCACCTGATCACAATTAAATTCTCGAATGTACTTATGACCATTCGGACTGAAATTGTTCCCTTGATACTTGTGAAGCCCTAAGTTAAACTCAGCCCCGTGTTGCACCACCGTCTCGTCCAACGAAGACAGCAACACATAATTCTCATCGCCCAATTCCGGTATCGGGACGACCAACAAACCATGATATTTTCTTGTATTACAATCCACGATAGTAGAACAAGAATAAGCACCCGAGCGATTAGACCTCAAAATCTCTTTGGGTAACGCTTCCTCCAAATTGGTCATCAGAGTCTTATCAAAATGAATGTAACTCATAGTCTAGAAATTATATATAAGGTTTTCACTTTACTGTTTATTTTGTCTCTGTTTTTATTTATGCAACCCAAAAATAATAAAAATCCAATTATGCACGAAATTTTTTGATAACATATTTTTAAGAATTCATAAAAATATGCTGTAGAATATGTTTTTATAATCTTAAGATTTCATGAATCTATCAAGATTTAGTAATTTTGTGTCGTAAAACATAATTTGCAGCAGATTTGATTTATGGTCAAAAAGGAAATGGACAACAAAGAGATTCTGGAAAAAATCTCTGATTTATGTAAACCACTCACCCCAGAACAACGCGAATATTTAACAGAAAACCTCACGGTTTATACATTTAGAAAAAACGAAGCGATTTACAGTGAAGGTGAATTCCCGACTCAACTTATGTGTCTTTTATCCGGAAAGGTAAAAATATTCAAGAACGGTGTCAGCGGGCGTAATCAAATCATTCGCGTCATCAAGCCCGTAGAATACTTTGCTTATCGTGCGTATTTTGCCCATCAGGAATTTCTGACTGCTGCAGCCGCATTCGAAGCCTCAACGATAGCCATGATTCCTATGACTACCATCACGAAGTTGGTAAGTAACAATAACGACTTGGCGTGGTTCTTCATCAAACAATTATCTGTAGATTTGGGTATAGCCGACGAACGTACGGTCAATTTGACTCAAAAACATATACGGGGACGGTTGGCCGAGTCGATTCTTTTTTTGAAGGAGAGCTACGGGTTGGAAGAAGATGGTTGCACGCTCAGCATCTATCTATCCCGCGAAGATTTGGCCAGTCTGTCCAACATGACAACCTCCAACGCCATTCGCACATTGACGAATTTCGCTTCAGAGAAAATCATTGCGATAGACGGCCGGAAAATCAAAATTATATCGGAAGACAGATTGGAAAAGATATCCAAAATAGGATAGTTCTCATGGTTGTCGGCTCCGAGCCGTTCAACCCGGTATAATGAAATTCACCCATTCCTGATGTATACCTATTTTCATGGGCGTAGAACCATTTTCCCATACTGCTCCATCCAAACTAATCATTGCCTTTCCGTTATCAAAAAAGTCCACTTCCTTAGTTCTATACGACTTCACGGCTTTATGATTCAAAAAGCGCCCACGAAAAAGCATCCATAAAGCTTCCACCATCTGGCTGATTTCCGGATGCGACACGACTGAAACATCCAATAATCCATTGTACGGAACTCCGCTCGGAGTCTGGCCATAGCCTCTGGCACTACCGATACATACCGTCATCACACTTTTGTCGATGTCATCCAAATTCACTTTGAAATGCATCTTGTGTTCCATACGCTGAAACAGCAACAAAAACATAGACGATAGATGAGAAAGGGTCAGCATTCCCCAAAAACGGCGTGTCTTGTGCTTGATATTCATAATGTTTGCCACCAGACCGACGTTCACACAATTCAAAAAGAAACGGGGATGGCTGTCCTCCATCCGCTCTGGCACACAATACCCTACGTCCACCTTACGGATTCTTCGCTTTATCAGCCAATCTATCGTTTGCTTGTAATTATCTTCCTCGAAACCCCAAAAATGTGCAAAATCATTTCCCCATCCGTTAGGAATAACCCCGAAAGCAACGCTACGACGAACCTCCTCTCCTTGCGATAACACTCCGTTCAACGCACGATTCAACGCCGCGTCGCCTCCCACAATGACAATCGTCGTGTAACCATTGGAAGCAAGCATAGCCGCCAAGCGTTCTACGGATTTCGGCCCTTCACTCTGCACGAAATCATAAAGTACGCCTTTCTCCGTCAAATATGAGCGTATAGCCTCCCACTCTTTATGTATATGACGGACACCGTCTTTCGGACAATATATAATCCCCCATCTTGATGGTTCCATAATTCAATTCACTAAAAACGCACAAATATACACAAAACTATTTATTCTCTACTTGAATCTTCTTCTAAATCTTCACTGCAACAGCCAATCTTTAATCTGGCCGATTTTCTGTTCCATCGGCCAACCTGCGTCCAACCAGTTTATCTTGATGCCACGACGCTCCATTCCGCGAAACCAAGTCATCTGTCGCTTGGCAAACTGATGGATAGCGGTTTCCAATCCACAGAACATCTCCTCATACGTCAACTCTCCGAGTACATACCGTGTCAGATATTTATATTCCAAACCATAATATATCAGGTCTTCCGCCGGTATCCCTTCGTCTAACAGTCCTTTTATCTCATCAATCATCCCCTCGTCCAAACGTTGTCTCAGACGTTTCGTTATTTTATTACGTCTCAAATCCCGCTCTATGTCCACTCCTATGACCAAGGACTGGATTTCGGGAAAAGCCCTTGCCTCTGTAGGATGCAAACGATAATACTCTTCTATTTCTATCGCGCGTATCGCACGTTTTACGGTATCGACATCCGTCGTATTATGAAGCACCTTATATGAACTCAGTATCTCTGTCAGTTCGGGAAGGCTCTTTTGAGCCAAGTTTGCACGCAAATCCGGATTTTCCGGTACGGGCATCAGATTATATCCTTTCAACACGGACTCGATATATAAACCTGTACCTCCACATAATATAGGAAGCATACGACGCGCTTTCAACGCTTCATAAACTTTCAAAAAATCCCGCTGATACTCAAACAAATTATATTTCGTACCCGGCTCCACGATATCAATCAAATGGTAAGGAACAAAGTGACCATCGACAACATAATCTTTCAAGTCTTTTCCGGTTCCCAAATCCATACGCCTGTACACCTGCCTGCTGTCTCCGCTAATTATCTCCGTCTTCAGTTCGTAGGCCAAAGCTACAGCCAATGCAGTCTTTCCCGACGCCGTAGGCCCTAATATCGTAATAAGATCATATTTCATCGTATCGCCGTTTACCATATTATAATAACAAAAGCAAAGATACGAAAAAAGCCACCCTCCCAAAAGGAAGATGGCTTCAATTTTATCGTAGAAAACGGGATTAACCGTTAACCTTCTTCATGTGAGCGATCAATTCCAATACCTTGTTAGAATAACCGATTTCATTGTCATACCAAGAAACCACCTTAACGAAAGTATCAGTCAAAGCGATACCAGCCTTAGCATCGAAGATAGAAGTACGAGTGTCACCCAAGAAGTCAGAAGAAACCACTGCATCTTCAGTATAACCCAGCACACCCTTCAATTCGCCTTCTGAAGCAGCCTTCATAGCGGCGCAGATTTCATCATACTTAGCCGGCTTTGCCAAGTTTACAGTCAGGTCTACTACAGAAACGTCCAAAGTCGGAACGCGCATAGACATACCGGTCAACTTACCGTTCAATTCAGGAATAACCTTACCTACAGCCTTAGCAGCACCTGTAGAAGACGGGATGATGTTGCCAGAAGCAGCACGACCACCACGCCAATCCTTCATAGAAGGACCGTCAACAGTCTTCTGAGTAGCAGTAGTAGAGTGAACAGTTGTCATCAAACCGTCTGTGATACCCCAGTTGTCATTCAAAACCTTAGCGATAGGAGCCAAACAGTTTGTCGTACAAGAAGCGTTAGAAACGAATTGAGTACCCTTTACGTATTTGTCGAAGTTTACACCGCAAACGAACATCGGAGTAGCGTCCTTAGAAGGAGCAGACATAACTACGTACTTAGCACCTGCATCGATATGAGCCTGAGCCTTTTCCTGAGTCAGGAACAAACCAGTAGACTCAACTACATATTCAGCCTCGATTTCGTTCCACTTCAAATCAGCCGGATTACGTTCTGCAGTTACGCGGATTGCCTTGCCGTTCACAATCAACTTGCTGTTTTCAACATCAGCTTCGATTGTACCCTCGAAAGCACCGTGCATAGTGTCATACTTCAGCATGTAAGCCAAGTAATCTACCGGACACAAGTCATTGATACCTACGATCTGGATGTCGCTTCTGTTCTGAGCAGCACGGAATACGAAACGGCCGATACGACCGAAACCATTAATACCTACTTTAATCATTTTACTTAATCTTTAAAATTAAAGGTTCTAATATAAGTTATTTAACTCTTTTCTACTATTTTGCAGCATGAGCATTTTGAAGTCTTTCCTCCCTCCGCTTGCGCACTGCAAATTTATGAATTTCTTTTGAAATAGAGCATATAAAAGAGGAAAAAATTAAAAGGAACGAAAATACAAGGAAGTCCCTCCCGAGCGTAGCACCATATGGTCACCGTCGAGCCGTACGACCTCAAATGTCACATCTCCGGAAGGTATACCGAAATGTTTCAGTTTATCCACATCCGCTTCTTGAGACTGGCTCCCTTTTACCCTGAAATTATACATACGCAAGGTAGCAGCTCCCTCATTATAATCATACCTGCACACGTACGTCCCATAACCGTTTCCGCCCAAATCCCGAATCTCGGACACTCCGAGCTGAAATGCCCAAAAAAGGCGATTACATTCCGATTGCCCGTCCGTAGCCTCATCCTCTATCCACTCTTGTTTCCAATATCCTTCCAAGTCTGGATATTCCGGAGCCTTATCCGTACAAGACAAACAGAACGGAACAAGCAGACAGAAACAAATCCATTTAAAAACCAAACTGTTTATTTTATACATATCCCCTCCTTTCTTATGGTTATCATACCGCCACCGCTATTACCGAGATAATCACCATGATCCACGGCCGCCGAAACGGAAAAATGCCATCCGGACAACGCCTTGGGCGAATACGTCACTTCATACAGCGAACTGAACTGTTTGCATATCTTATCCAAAGGATTGACGTATGTTCCCCAATGAAGCGCATACGACATCAGTACGCGATAGGCCCACTCATCAGACGGTGTCCCGCTGAAAGCCCAATGATTGGCACGCACGCGGTTACTCCGGAACTTAAGGCTACCGTCGCGGTTGTAGATCGGTCCGGGCAACAATGGGTTACCGACACCCAGACCATAATGTTGCCAAGACTGATAAAAGAAATTATTGTAGTAATCGTCACAAGCACTCACTTGCATACCTGGAAAAGCCGCTCCCGGAAAACGTTCGTCTCCGTCATACAAAATAGGACCCGACTGGTCTTTCGTGGCCAATCCTTCCCAAAGCAATGTATTGACCCAACGGTTTCTGGGCAAAGTAATCTCAAATCCTAAGTGCCCGTCTTTCCAACGTCCGTATTGGAGGAACATTTGTGAATGGTCGTCAAAGAAATGTTCATAATATGCACGGAACTTCCAATCGTGCCAATAATAATTCAACGCAAAGTTCCAACTGCCCACATGATTGCCTTCCACATTCACCTGATCTCCCCCGGTAGTGCCGTCTCCCCCGGCTTGGGCAAAAAAGACTTTGGCATAATTCTTCAATCCATGAGGCATCTCGTACACAGTCTCTTTCCACTCACCGTCTTTCAAAGAGAAGGTATGCTGCGTTCCTCCGAATTGAGCCGACATCAGCATACCGACTTCAGCTTCCAAAGGAAACCTTTCCTTGTTTCCCACCTTAAACATCAACTCCTTGCTGTGATAAAGAATGTCCTCCACGTAAGTCTGGTGGTTTGCCCCCGCAAAATCACGCTGCCAACGGTCGTCCGTAAAACGTCCGTAAGCGATATAGCCTTTAAAAGCAAACCATCCCTTCGTTCCCGGCACCGTATAATAATCCGCAATCTCTGCCCTTATCTGAGGAACAGGTCGCGCATTGTTTCCTTCCACCATTCCGCCGCTGCTCAACAGCGGGTTCTTCCCCAACGGATTGCGTTCCTTGTTCCCGATACTCAAATTAAGAACTCTCCACGAAAAGTCTGCATAAGCCTGTTGCACGATAAATTCGGAAGGACTGTTCACGGCCGCAGCCAAATCCAACCCGGCTCCAATCCGCCAACCATGATTAAAAGATTTACGATAAGTAAGCCCCGCACGCAAATAAGCACTGTTCGGTTTCTGGCTCGACAGACCGTTCCGATTGGCCGTAAACCACAACGGTGCATAATCTCCGGAACTGACATTCGCAGAGGCCTCGACACGATAAGTCAACGTCGTGTCGGATTGTGCCCTACCAGTCAAAGCAGGCAGCGCACACCACAACAAAACCTTTATGCCCAATCTGTTCATTCTGATATGATTTTTATTTCATTTTAATAACTCCGACATGAAAAATAGCCCCAACTGCAAAAGTTGAGGCTATTATCAACCATATATCGGTATACGATTGTCATTCCCATTCTATCGTCGAAGGCGGTTTGGAAGAGATATCGTAACATACACGATTCACTCCTTTCACCTTATTTATTATATCATTGCTCACCTTCGCCATGAAATCGTAAGGCAAATGTGCCCAATCGGCTGTCATCGCATCCGTACTGGTCACGGCACGCAGGGCTACAGCGCGTTCATACGTACGCTCGTCCCCCATCACGCCCACGCTTTTCACGGGCAACAGGATTACACCGGCCTGCCAGACTTGGTCGTACAATCCCCAGTCTCTCAACCCTTGGATGAAAATGTCATCGGCATCCTGCAAAACCCGTACCTTCTCCGGCGTAATATCACCCAAGATGCGCACGGCCAATCCCGGTCCGGGGAACGGATGACGAGTAATCAAATGTTCCGGCATTCCCATCTGACGCCCTACGCGACGTACCTCGTCCTTGAACAACCACTTCAACGGTTCACAGAGTTGCAGGTGCATCTCCTCAGGCAAACCGCCTACGTTGTGATGGCTCTTGATGGTCTTTCCCGTAATATTCAGGCTCTCGATACGGTCGGGATAAATCGTTCCCTGCGCCAACCACTTGGCATCGGTTATTTTCCGAGCTTCCACATCGAACACCTCCACGAAGTCGCGGCCGATAATCTTACGCTTCTGCTCCGGATCGGTCACTCCCTCCAAATCCTTGAAGAACTTCGCACTGGCGTCCACGCCAATCACGTTCAGCCCCAGACACTCGTAGTCGTGCAACACATTCTTGAACTCGTTCTTACGCAACATCCCGTGGTCTACGAAGATACAGGTCAGATTCTTACCGATAGCCTTGTTCAGCAACACTGCGGCCACGGAAGAATCCACACCACCGCTCAATCCGAGAATCACCCGGTCGTCTCCCAACTGCGCTTTCAACTCGGCCACCGTAGTGTCTACGAACGAAGCCGCACTCCAATCCTGCTTGCTGCCGCAAATGTCCACTACAAAGTTTTTCAGCAACAGCGTTCCCTGTACGGAATGAAACACTTCCGGATGGAACTGCACACCCCATAGCGGTTCTCCCTCAGCCTGATAAGCGGCGTTCACGACTTTGTCGGTAGAAGCTATCACCTTAAAGCCCTCGGGCAATTTCGTAATGGTATCGCCATGGCTCATCCACACTTGGGAATGCTCCTCAAATCCCTTGAACAAAGGATTCTCCTTGTCGAACGAAGCCAAATTAGCACGACCGTACTCACGCGTTCCGGCCGGTTCCACATTGCCGCCCAAAGTATAACTCATGAACTGCGCGCCATAGCAAATACCCAATATCGGATATTTCCCGCGAATTTCGTCCAAGTCGATTTTAAACGCTTCCTTATCATATACGCTAAAAGGCGAACCGCTTAAAATCACACCGATAACCGACGGATCTTCTTTCGGGAACTTGTTATAAGGCAATATCTCACAGAAAGTATCCAACTCCCGGACACGACGTCCGATAAGCTGTGTAGTCTGTGACCCGAAATCAAGAATGATGATTTTCTGTTGCATAAAAAGATTTTTATCTGATTTTGTGCGCAAAAGTACAACAAATTATCGAGACTGACAACACTCTCCCGTTAAGAAATCCTCCGCCTTCTCCAGAGCATCTTGTTTCCCCACGTCCAGTATTTTAAGCCCGGGAGAAGGATAAGCATAAATCGGCTCCCGATCGCACACCGAAAGATAAAAGTCAATCACGGAAAACTTGTCCGGCCACGCATCGAAATAAGGGAACAACCGCGGAGAAAACAGATGCACACCGGCAAAAGCATACTTCCGGCAAACCTCCACGTCCAGCCCCTTGTAAGGCGACTTCACCTCTCCGGTCTTGACGTTCGTCCACCCTACCAAACGGTTTTCCTCATCGAACAACAGATAACGTTGCGTCTGCCGTTCGCTCACCAACAATAAAGCCGCCGCTCCTGCCCCGTGCCGATAAAAATCCTGCAAATCCACATTGCTCAATATATCCACGTTGTGTACCAGAAACGGGCGTTCCGCGACACCGCTCTCCAATAAAAGAGGTATGGCCTTCTTGATGCCTCCTCCTGTTTCCAGAAGCTTCCCGCTCTCGTCACTAAAACGAATATCCGCACCGAAAGCATCATGTTCCTCCACAAAGCGTATAATCTGGTCGGCAAAATGATGCACATTAATCACAATCTCCGCAAATCCGGAAGCCACCAGTTTACGAATCAATATCTCCAACAAGGGTTTTCCTCCCACCGGGACAAGTGCTTTCGGCATCGTGTCCGTCAAAGGCTTCAGGCGGGTTCCCAACCCCGCTGCAAAAATCATGGCTTTCATATTTGCAAATATACTGATATAATCTCATTCAAGACATCACATTTCACACGTTTTATCCTTCCGAACAAAAAAAGAATAAAAACATTGGCCATCCACGGAATAATCCGTATTTTTGTAAAAACGATACACTATGGATGCAAAGTTGAAAGACATGGCCGAATATATCGTTATCGCCATCCACGAATTTGCCAAGCGACATCAGTTGGAAGAAGAGCAAGCCTACCGCTACCTGAACCATTATAAAGCCATCGACTTCCTGGAAAACCAGTACGACGTGGCACACACACAAAGCTTCGATGACATCATCGAAGGCCTGACCGCCCTTTGCCAACGCCACGGAGGGGCTTTAGTATGATTTTGTATCACGGAACAAACATAAATTTTTCGACTATCGACTTGTCAGCTTCCCACAAGGGAAAAGATTTCGGTAAAGGATTCTATCTTTCCGACAGTGAGAGCCAAGCATATGATTTTGCGGTTTTCAAATCAATACAATTAGGAGGTACACCAATCGTACACTCCTTTAAATTTGACGAAAGTATGCTCTCTTCAGGCACTTTGAATTATTTATGTTTCCAAAAATATTCTCGTGAATGGGCCAATTTCGTTTTAGCGAACCGAAGAAACACACAAAAGGAAAACATACATGCCCACGACATTGTATATGGCCCTATAGCCAACGACAAAGTCGGAGTACAAATCCGCAACTTCATGGAAGGCAACATAGATTTCGACACCTTTCTCAAAAAATTAGCTTTCATGAAAGGCATCACTTTCCAATACTTTTTCGGCACGCAACGTGCCATAGACCTTTTAGAAAAAATATGAGCGAGATTGAATATATGAAAGAATGTATGGCACGTGACTTAGTCGTCATGTTAGTAGACGAACAGAAAATGTCACTGCATGGAGCGTTAGACGCCCTATACCAATCCGAAACCTACGCCAAACTAAAGGACACAAGGTCCGGTCTTTATTTCCAAAGTCCCGTTTACGTCTACGGATTCTTGCGCAAGGAGATATTGACAGGCAAGATGTAACAAAAGAATATACAAAAAACGTTCTGCGGCAAACGAAAAATCAATCTCAGCCAAACGAAAAATCGTTCGCCTGAGATTGAAAAATCGTTTGGCGCAGATTTTTCAGCAAGTCTCTACACACTGACACACAGCCGATTAAGAATAGATAAAAATATCAACAGTTTCTACTTCGGAAGCAACCGCCACTTCCTCCTCTGCCCGATACCCATTCCGTAAGCGGAAAAATAAGCCAAAAATCCCTAACGGGAGGTTTTGCTAACTTTTCCGGTAGAATTGCTATGCGATTATCCGGATTTTTATCGGATATTTGCAATGTTCAATAAAAGTATTCACAAAACGTAGAATTATGAAACTGATAAAGCCCATTATCGCCGCGCTGTGTCTGGCATTAGGCCTCAACGCATGCGCCAACAACAAAGAAAGTAAAAACCAAAATAAGAAAGGAGCAAATATGGAAATCGTTCATTTAACCAAAACAGAGTTCTTAAACAAGGTATATAACTACGAGACCAATCCCAACGACTGGAAATATGAAGGTGACAAACCGTGTATCGTAGATTTCTACGCTACGTGGTGTGGCCCGTGCAAGGCTCTTGCCCCGGTGTTGGAAGAGCTGGCTAAGGAATATGACGGCAAAATCTACATCTACAAAGTAGACGTGGACAAGGAAGAGGAACTGGCAGCCACGTTCGGCATACGCAGTATCCCCACCCTGTTGTGGATTCCAAAGAACGGCAAACCGACCGTCACTCAAGGTGCCATGCCCAAAACGGAACTTAAAAAAATGATAGACGAGGTTCTTTTAAACGCAAAACCGTAAAGTCCGGTCTGCCTGACAGCATGACTTGCTATACTGACACTGAAAATGAAGGGATGGAACGAAGAAATCGTCTCCATCCCTTTTTCAGTCCGCGAAATAAACCTATATTTACCTGATGAACTAAAAACCGACGATATGGAATTCCAGTTAAAGACCCGTTTGGACGGAACCATCGCCCTGACTTCCCGCTTTCATGAAGACGCGGGCTTACAACGTAACAAAAGCTTCTACAAATTCATCTGGGTGCGGCACGGAAGCCTGGACATCGAAATAGACCACGTAGTCATGCATCTGAAAGAAAACGAAATCATCTCGCTGTCTCCCTTGCACCACGTGGACATGCTGCGCGCAGAGGGCGATTACCTGTCGTTGCTCTTCAACAGTAACTTCTACTGTATCTACGGACACGACAACGAGGTGTCGTGCAACGGCTTTCTGTTCCACGGCTCGTCGAACGTCATGAAGCTGAAACTTACCCTCACGGAATCGAGACTCCTGGAGCATATCATTGAAACTCTGCGTGAAGAATGCACCGTCCGCGACAACCTGCAAGAGGAAATGCTCCGTATACTGTTGAAACGGTTCATTATCGTATGCACCCGCATGGCGCGCCTGAGATTGGAAGTCGACCAAGAGCGGGAAAACGGCTTCGACATCATCCGTCAGTTTTACGTGCTGGTGGACAACCATTTCAAAGAAAAGAAGCAGGTGCAGGACTATGCGGAAATGCTCTACCGTTCTCCCAAGACCCTTTCCAACCTCTTCTCGCTCTACGGACTGAACTCACCGCTGCGCATCATACACGAACGGGTAGATGCCGAAGCCCGCCGCCTGTTGCTCTATACCTCGAAGAGCGCCAAGGAAATCAGCGAAATACTGGGATTTGAAGATTTGGCTACGTTCAGCCGTTTTTTCAAGAAAATGAATCAAAAAAGCATCTCCGACTTCCGAAGAGAAGAGAAAAAGGAAGTATAGCCAACTCTAACAGTTAAATTGCTATTTCGGCAAACGGAAGAAATCCGCATCTTTGCAAAGTCAAATTCTAAACATTACAGACTATGAGAAAATTAAAATCCTTGTTTGTGGCCACTCTTACATGGGCTGCATCTTCCCAAAAGCTGGGCATACACCTGATTCGTGTAGCCATCCTGATTATCTTCGTATGGATCGGCGGTCTGAAATTCTGGAACTACGAAGCGGAAGGTATCGTACCCTTTGTAGCCAACAGCCCTTTCATGAGTTTTTTCTATGCTGAAAATGCACCCGAATATAAGGAATACAAACTGAAAGAAGGCGAATTCGACCCAGCCAAACACCAGTGGCACGAGACCAACCGTACGTATGTTTTTTCCCGCGGGTTAGGCATCCTGATTATGACTATCGGTATCCTTACTTTTCTGGGTATCTTCTCCCCTAAACTCGGATTAGCCGGAGCCGGACTAGCCATCATCATGACACTGGGCACTTTGTCTTTCCTTGTGACCACTCCCGAGGTATGGGTGCCCGATTTAGGAAGCGGCGAACACGGATTCCCACTGTTGAGCGGAGCCGGACGACTGGTGATAAAGGATACGGCCATACTGGCCGGCGCCATCGTGGTGCTGGCCGACAGTGCCAAAGGAGTATTAAACCAAATAAAAAAGACAGTATGATGAAACAATATGATGACATTATCATAGGATTCGGCAAAGGCGGAAAGACGCTGGCTGCCGAACTGGCTCGACGAGGGCATAAAGTGGCAATGATAGAACGTTCGGACAAAATGTACGGAGGTACCTGTATCAACATCGGATGTATCCCTACAAAAACCTTGGTTCATGCAGCCAAACTGGCTCCGCATGGCGTTTCGTGGACGGACCAAAAGAACTACTATGCCCAAGCCATCAGGCAAAAGGAGGACGTTGTCTCCCTATTACGCCAAAAGAATTACGATAACTTGACCCATCATCCGAACATCACAGTGTATACCGGAACGGGAAGTTTTACCAGCCCAGACAAGGTGGAGGTAAGCCTCTCAGGGCGAGAAAAAGAATCGTTGCAAGCTCCTCGCATCTTCATCAATACGGGAGCGGAAAGCATCATTCCGCCCATAGAAGGAATCAAAGGCAATCCGCACGTTTTCACCAGCACTTCTATCATGGAACTGAAAGAGCTTCCGGAAAAACTGACTGTTATCGGTGGAGGGTATGTCGGACTGGAATTTGCTTCGATGTATGCCTCTTTCGGTTCGCAAGTGACCGTGCTCGAAGGACATGCCGATTTGATTCCGCGGGAAGACCGGGACGTGGCAGACATCGTAAAAGAAGTACTGGAAAAGAAAGGTATCACCTTCCGGATGAATGCTAAAGTACAGAGTATAGCGGGAAAAGAAATAGCAGTCCGTGATGCTGTCAGCGGAGAACCTTTCCATCTGGAAGCCGACGCCATATTATTGGCTACCGGCCGACGCCCCTTCACGGAAGGGCTGAATCTGGAAGCAGCCGGAGTAGAAACGGATGAGCGCGGAGCCGTCAAAGTGAACGAACGCTTGCAGACCACCAATCCGCACGTATGGGCCATCGGCGATGTGAAAGGCGGATTGCAGTTCACCTACATCTCATTGGATGATTACCGCATCATCCGTGAAGACCTTTTCGGAGACTCCGCCCGTTCTACAGCCGACCGCGACCCGGTAGGCTATTCCGTATTCATCGACCCGCCTCTGTCGCGTATCGGCTTAAACGAAGGAGAAGCCCTCCGCAAGGGCTTGAATGTAAAAATCGGAAAGCTGCCCGTAGCAGGTATTCCAAGAGCCCGCACATTGGGCGAAACGGAAGGGCTGTTTAAAGTGGTGATAGACGCCGACACAAACAAGATTGTGGGCTGCACGCTTTTCGGACCGGAATCGAGCGAAGTGCTCAACAGCGTGGCCATAGCGATGAAGGCCGGAATGGATTACACATTCCTGCGCGACTTCATCTTCACTCATCCCAGCATGAGCGAAGCCTTGAACGACTTGATGAATGTATAAAGACAGGAAAATGACGTGCGCTGCGCTATAGCTCCGTCGGAGGCAATATCCGTTCTATATTTTGCTCGCGATGACATATCCGTACTTCTATGCCGAACTTCGCATGCAGATGCTCGGCCAGATGTTGGGCGGAATAGACGCTGCGGTGACGGCCGCCCGTACATCCGAAAGCAAACATCAGGTCGGTAAAACCGCGCCGGAGGTAACGCGCCACATGGGCATCCGCCAATTTGTAGACGCTGTCCAAGAACGTCAGAATCTCTCCGTCCTCTTCCAAAAAACGGATAACGGGTTCGTCCAAGCCCGTCAGGGCTTTGTACGGTTCATACCTTCCGGGATTGTGCGTACTGCGGCAATCGAACACATAACCGCCTCCATTCCCGCTGGTATCTTCGGGAATCCCCTTCTTATAGGAGAAACTGAACACGCGCACGACCAATGGCCCCCGGCCATCGTACCGGGAAACCGAAGCCGGCCCGATGTCCGCACGGAGCACATCGGCTGCACGCTCCATTCCCGTATCCTTTCCGCACGGTTCGTCCGGCCGTGCGGAAACTTCTGTCCGGAAAGCGGGCAATTCCACCATCCGGCTCAACACGTCATATAAATAAGGATAAGGACACTCGCCCTCCGAGAGCCACTCGCGCAAATTCCGTATGGCCGGGGCGATGCTGTCCAAGAAATGCTTCTTCCGCTCGAAGTACCCCCTGAAACCGTATGCCCCCAACACCTGCAACGTGCGGAACAGGACGAACAGCCGCATGCGTTCACGGAACCGTCCTTCGTCCACGTCCGTGTACAGCCGTGCCGCATCGAGGTACACCGCCATCAGCTCGTGGCGCAGCTCCGGGGCATAATGTGCCGAAGCCTGCCACAGGAAACTGGCCACGTCATACTCCACCGGCCCGCGCCGCCCGCCTTGGAAGTCGATGAAACGGGGCTGCCCGTCCCTGTCCAACATGACGTTGCGCGCCTGGAAATCCCGGTATTGGAACGCGTGCTTGTCCGGGTCTCCCACCAAATCCTTAGCCATCTCCGAAAACGCCTCTTCCAACTTCACCTCGTTAAAGTCCAGTCCCGTAGTCTTCAGGAAACAATATTTGAAATAGTTCAAATCAAAGAAAACAGCCGTCCTGTCCATGGAAGCCATCGGGTAACACCGTCCGAAATCCAAGCCTTCCGCCCCGACAAACTGGATGCGTGGCAGTTCTGCTATCGTCCGCCGCAACAGTTCCTTCTCTTCTGGAGCGTAACGCCCGCCTTTCTCTCGGCCGTCCGACAGCGCGTCAAACAAGCTGCGGTGCCCCAAATCAGTCTGCAAATAGCACAAACGGCTCGCCGAAACGGCCATAACCCTAGGCATAGGCAACCGTTTTTGCCCGAAATGCCCGGCCAAATAAATGAAAGCCTCGTTCTCTTCCCGCGACGTTCCCGCCACACCTATCAGCGAAGCCCCTACGGCATCCCGGAACCGGTAATACGTACGATTGCTTCCGGCTCCGGACAACCGCTCCACGCTTTGCGGCGCACAGCCCCGCCAGTCTTCGTATAATCGCAACAACTCTTCCATGTATTTCAGTCTTTATGTTTCCAAATGGCCATCACCTTGCGCTGTATGGCACATACGTTCAGCACGCTGACCGCCACGCAGAGTATCCCTCCCAAGGCACATGCAGGCCAAAGGCTTGCCTCCTCCATCTGGGGGAACAACAATAGAATCATATCCAAATAGTAACCGCGAAGCCACGCCAGCAGCCCAATGGCCAGCAACAATACCAGCACGTTCATTCCTACCGTCAGGACCTGGTAAGGCAGGCCGACCCGCCAAGGGCTGTAACCGATGAGCAGCAGGTTCTCCAGCTTCGTCGTATTCTTCTGCACCAACAGATAAATGCTCAGCATCAGGATGTAGAATGACAAGACGCTGATGAGCAGTCCTACGCTCATCACCACACCCGACACGATTTTCAGGAAATAAGTGGTCTTTCCGGCATCCAGCTTGTCTTCTTCCGTATCATATCCCTTTTGCTGCAAGAAACGCGCGATGGCATCGTCTGCCGGGTTGTACACTTCAACGATAAGCCGTGTGGGATCGGCATCCCCGTCCGGGGCATACAGCCTGTTGCTCCACTTCATGAAACTCTCGGGCACCAAGATGGTGTTCAGCCGATTGCTGAAACCGATGACCCGTCCTTTCATCACGCCCTCCCGGCCATTGCCCCGCAAACGTACGTTCAAGTCCAGCATGCTGACCACTCCTTCCGAAAGCTTAGGCAGCGAACGGCTTTGGGCAAAGCCGAAATTGTAAATCGTCAGGTAGCTGCGCGGCAAAATGATGGGCACCACGGGATCGCCCTCCGCGAAGTGCCAGTCTTTCAGGTCTGCGTCCACAAAACGGTCGGGCACGGATTCAAAGAACATTTCCGTACTCATGTAAGCCATGCCTTCCACGCCCATGCTCGCACTCACCTTATATCGGCTTGAAGTGAAAGCCCCCACGCTCTTGCAAAACTTCTGTGCCTTGATTTCATCGATGTCCACCGCAGAAAACGCATTGCTCCGGCCGCTGAAGGTACTGACCATACTGATCCGCTTGGAGACAATCAGATAATCTTTCTTGATGAAACTGTCGCCCTGCGTGAAAACAGGCAGGACGTCATAATAAAATTGTACACTCAACAGGACGATGAGCATACCCAACAAATTGGCAAAGAAGAAACCTGCAAACTGAGGTACGCTGACGTGCCGACGCAATAATTTCCAAACCAAACTCATAACCTGAATGTCTTTTCGTAGTCTAATGCGATATGCTTGCCGATACTGGTCACGATGACACCCGCTCCCTGCGAGCGGGCTTCCTCCATCATGATTTCTCCCATCGTCTTTCCGTTCTCTTCGTCCAGATGGCTTATCGGTTCGTCGGCCAACAAGAAATCGAAAGGCTGCACCAAAGCCCGGATCATGGCCACCCGCTGCTGCTGGCCGAAACTCATGCGGCTTATCGGAGCATGCAACTTGTCTCCGATGCCCAACGCGTCGAACCAAGCTTCTATCTGTTTTTTCTTCTTGAATCCCGTCAGGTTGTTTTTAATCGCCACGTTCTCGTAAGCTGTCAACTCGGGAAACAAACGGAGTTCCTGAAACAAATGACTCAACGAACGTTTCCGTAGCTCCACCCAATCCTTCACCTTATAATTGCGGATGTTCTTCCCGTCAAAGCTGATGATACCCTGATAGTCGTTACGATAACCGATGATATAACTGCAAAGGGATGATTTGCCGGTACCGGAACCTGCCTCGACCAAATACAAATGCCCCCGCTCGAACGTCACTTCCCGGTGCCAAATCTCGCTCCGGATGTCGTCCCGTAAGGCAAACACCTCCGGCAACGCATTCTTCAATTCTATCTTGTCCATTATTTCAATAAATCCTTCAATAGATTCCGATTCCCACGCGTATGCAGCTCCAATGTCAGACGGCGGGCGTCGGACGACCTCAGCACTACTGCATCGAACAAATCCAATATCTTTCGGCCTTCGTCCACGCCGCTTTCCCGGCACAACGCACCCATCATCGGGTCACGTTTGACCTGTTCCAAATTCACCCACAAGAAGAAACGGCTGTCCTTTATCCGGCTGTTCCATTCCGAGAGGGTCCCTGTCTCCGGATTGCTTACCCAACCCGTCATTTCCTCTTCAGGCGTGACATAGAGCGTCTCCCCTTCTACCCCGAAATAAGTCTGTACGCCATTGGCTGCCAAATAAAAGCGGCCGTTTCCGAAATCACGGAAAGTCCAAGCGCCGTTTCGCGCAGCGCTTTCCTTCCAATATGCGGCTTCTTTCAAAAAGTCTTTCTCTGCCAGATGAGCCGTCACGAGGACATTACCGGGATTCTGCAAAGCGGAAGCCTGAACGGTAACAGCCACGTCCCCCTTGATGCTGCGAATAATCAAGTCTGCATCCACACCCATGTTCAGCCCGATCAGGAACGTACGCGCCACGGGATTCTGCCGCAACATCTCCAACAAAGAGCCGCCGTCCACATTCACGCAAGCCCACGCCAAAGCATCCTCCGGCACCCGTCCGGCAAATTCGCCGTCCAACGGTTTGCCCAAGAAAGCCAACCGTTCATAATACTTATTGATGTCACTGTTCTGCGAACTGATTTCCGCCTCCACGGTCACCCCGTGCGGAGAGAGGTTCAAACCGGCACAGACATACACATCGCTCAGATTCGCATGCTCGGGCAAGCCCTCCAAAAATTCCACACCGCGAAAGTTGGGCAACACGTCCAACCGCGACACGACGCGGAAAGAAGCATCCTTACGATCCAACTCAGCAAAGAGGGGCGAAGACATCCCGCTTTCCGCCTCTTTCTGCCTGAAACAAGCCAGCATGTCATAGCGCAACGCATCCATGTCGGCTTTCAGTCCCGGCCCCATCATAAGCAACGCACCGTCACCGAAACCCACCATCCAACTGCCGTCCCATACCGTCCAAGAGTAGCCCCGGTAGTCTTCCACAGGCGTGCACCGGCCTTTCTTTGCGGCCTCATCCAACAAACGCCGCAAGTCTGCCTCGTCGCTGACGGCCGCCAACAAGCCCACGTATTCTTTGGAAGAAACAAAGGCATACATTTTCTTCGACCAGTCGATTCCGGTCTGTCCGGGTTCCAGTCCTTCCGGCAACAGTTTCTTCCAATCCTGCATGCCCATGTCGTTTTCTTCCGACAAGCGCACCCAGTCTACGGCTGCCAAAGCCAAGGGACGCGATGGCAAGGTACGGCGGTAATCGTCTGCCGTGAAAAACCTGTAAAGCCCCAGTGAAAGCGCCAAAACCAACACCACGGCCGCGCCCCATATCCATTTCTTTTTCATTTTATCTCAGTATTGTGTTAATCTTGCAAGCTTTTACATGCGGGCATGGCGGATGTGCATCAGATGAACCGCCACCAACGCCGCCGTCTCCGTACGCAGGCGGCTCCGGCCCAAACTTACGGAACGGAAACCGTGAGCCTGCGCCAACCGCACCTCTTCGATGCTAAAATCCCCTTCCGGCCCCACCAGCACCAAAGCATCCTGTCCGGCATCCAATTCGTCCAACAGGAAAGGCTTTCCACCGTCCATGGCCTTGTCTTCGGACGCTTTGGCCACACCGGCCACATCGGCTTCGTCATAACAATGTGCGATGAACTTCTGTCCGGCGAAGGGGCGGGCCACAAAACGCTTGAAATCCTCCATCCCGTTCAACAGCGGTTTACGGGCCTTGTGGCTCTGCTTCATGGCCGACACCAAAATCTTGTCTATGCGCTCCGTCTTGACCACTTTGCGCTCCGAGTAGCGGCAATCCAAAAACGTCAACTCGTCGAAGCCGATCTCGGTAGCCTTCTCCGCCAACCACTCTATCCGATCCATATTCTTGGTAGGCGCCAAGGCCAAATGCAGGTGCCCGCCCCACTCCTTGGGATGCGGAACGGCTTCCAAGACCTTAAAGAGGCAACGTTTTCCGGTGGCCGTCGTAATCTCGGCTTTATAAAACATTCCTTTCCCGTCGGTCAGACGAATCTCATCGCCCGCCTGCAAGCGCAAGACCCGCAAGCAATGCGCGGCCTCATCTACCGGCAGTTCGGCATCCACCGCGACGTCCGGTGCATAAAAAAAACGGATTTCCTTCATTTTCGTCGTTCTATTTCGTCACGCAACTGCGAGGCCAGTTCATAGTTCTCGTCTTCCACAGCCCTTTTCAACGCCTCTTTCAATGCATCCACGCTCACCGAATTTACCGGGATGGAATACATTCCGTCTCCTACTTCGCGCATATACTGGTGCTCCAGCAACGCCTCGCCGATGGTAATCGGGCAATCGAACGTATAGGCCAGAATCAGGCAATCGGACGCCTTGCAATAACGAATCATGTGAAAAACGCTTTCTTGCCGGTAAAGGACGTGACAATAGGTTACGCCTCCCTCCACAGTGGCTATGCGCACTTCTTCTATGCTCATATTGCATTGCATGAAAGCCGCCCGCATAATGTCGGACATGGAAGAGGGCAAAGCATTCTTTTTATTCCCTTTCATCTTCATCAACAAGAGGTAAGCCTCGCTTCTCTCTATCAAGACCGGCAAGATACGTTCACCGTCCTTTTCCTTCAGGACAGCTATGTATGCAGCACCGTCTTCCGTACACTTGGACACGGTCACCACTTTCAGTTCTTTTATCGCCTCATTCATCTTCCGCATTCATCTTTAACTACATGTTTATACTTGAAAAATATGGCAAACAAGGCTGCTACGACCAAAGCGTAGGCTGCAAATATATACCAACAGGTGTTCCACCCGGCTATGACCTCTTGTCCGGAGGCCGTTTCTGGCAAAGCGTACACAAAACGATTGATGACGGCCTGAGCCGACAACGTTCCTATGGTTGCACCCAAACCATTGGTCATCATCATGAACAATCCCTGCGCACTACTGCGTATGCTGATGTCCGTCTCCTTGTCGACAAACAAGGAACCCGAAACATTGAAAAAGTCGAAAGCCACCCCGTAAACCAGCATGGACAGGACAAACAACCACACGCCCGACCCGGGATTGCCCAAGGCGAAGAACCCGAAACGGAACACCCACGCCAACATCGCTATGAGCATCACCCGCTTGATGCCGAAACGCCCCAAAAAGAACGGTATCAACAAAATACAAAATGTCTCACTGATTTGCGATATGGAAATCAGGATATTGGCATGTTGTACCCCGAACGTATCCGCATATTCGGGAATCCCCCCGAAAGAGAAGATGAAGGGACTGGCAAAACCGTTGGTGATCTGCAAACAGATGCCCAGACACATGGAAAAGATGAAAAACAAGGCCATACGCTTTTGCCGGAACAGCGTAAAGGCACGAAGCCCCAAAGCCTCCACCACGCTCTTGCGTTCCGCCGCATGGCTCACCGGACATGCCGGAAGGGTCAGGGCGTAAGCCGCCAACAACAAGCTCAGAACACCGGAAAAGGCGAACTGTCCCGCATTCTCCTGCATACCGCCCAAATCTACGGCCCACATGGAACAAATGAAACCGACCGTACCGAACACGCGTATCGGCGGGAAGTCTTTCACCGTATCCAGACCGGCTCCCTCCAAAGCGGAATAAGCCACGGAATTGGCCAATGCGATAGTGGGCATAAAGAAAGCCACGCTCAACGAATAAAGAGTGAACAAAGTGGAAAATGAAGCTTCCGCGCCGGCTTCAAACCCATAAAGCGAAGCTCCCAGCATGAAAACGCCCGCCAGAAAATGACAGAGGCTCAACACCTTTTGCCCCTGCATCCAACGGTCTGCAATAATACCTATCAGCGCGGGCATGAACAAAGACACGATGCCCTGAACCGAATAAAACCAACCGATATTCTCGGCCATACCGATTTTCACCAAATAACTTCCCATCGAGGTCAGATAAGCCCCCCACACGGCGTATTCCAGGAAGTTCATCACCGTCAAGCGCATCTTTAATTTCATAGCTCTCACGTTTTATGTATTCCACAGTCTATTATGATATGCAAACTTACACAAAAAAATCCGTTTCCATGCCGGTGCGGACAAAAAAAGCGACACAAATATCCATTAAAAAATCCCAAACCGCGGATTACCTCAACCTGCAACGCAGCACCACGTGGTTGCCGTCTTCCGACACCGGCGCGCCGGGCACCGCATCCGGATGCCGACGCGCAAGTTCCAGGAACCGCGCAGCGGAAGGCACGACCAGCACTTCTCCCTCACGCCCGACGTACAAGTCCGGAAAGACATCCCGGTACGGCCCCGACACACGCCGCTCCCCGTCCGGGGCGAACACGGCGACGTGTTGACGGGCCTCGTGCAAATAAAACAACACCAAACCGTCGCCGCCCCACGCGCCTCCCATCAGCACGTCGTAAAGAAACATGTTCCGCATGTATTCCTCCTGACCTTTCATGCCTCCGGGCATAGGAGAAGCGAAACGGACGGCGTATGCCGTTCTCACGCTGTCGGCCTGTCTGTCCCACACGTGGACGGCATTCCTCGCGCCATCGAAGCCGAACACCTTGCCGCCGGCCTTTTGCAAGGGGAAATAGGCCGTCGACATGGCATAGTCCCGGCGCACTCCGACCCACTTGCCCCGTGCATGAAATTCGGGGTCGAAAGCATAAAACAAATAAGCCATCTCGCCTTCGGAGTAGGTGCCGTCTTCCGTCGAGCCGACAAAGCCTTCCGGACAAGAGGCTATTTTCCAGACCAACCAAGGACTGACATCTTTCTTGCCGACAAACCTTCCCTGCAAATCATACATATATACCTCCCGGGGGCCGCAGAGAATGACCACACGTCCGCGGTCGCGGTCTACCGTAAAATCCGAGGCACGCTCGTATTCACCGTGCCCGTGCCCCACGATTCCGATGCGACGCAGGAACGTCCCTTGTCCGTCGAAGACGAACACCGCCTTCCGTTGGCCGTCCAGCACATAATAGTTTCCATCCACGACTTCCACCTTACTCACATACCCCAAAAGGCATTCGTCTTTTGTCTCCAACGGGACAACACCTACCACCTCGAAAACGTCACAGAATCCTAACGTATCCGTCCCCGTCTCCGTCAAATCGAGCACCACGCCCTCCTGCCCGTCTCGCATCCGCGTGCACGACAGGCACAAGCAAACTGCTATTCCAATCCAAACTTGTTTCATCGACATACACTCTATCATATACCATCGGATGTAAATATAAATCAACCCCAAGAAAGGTACAAGATTTCCGCTCGTGCAGTATACCTAACCCTCTCGAAATGAATTAAAAGAAAAGCTTTAAAGAACATCATCGGGCATCCTCCACAACCCATAAAATCAATCTGCGCCAAACGATTTTCCGTTCTCAGCCAAACGATTTTTCATTCTGCTGAGATTGATTTTCCATTCTCAGCAGAATGATTCATGTAAATAAAGAAGAGCGAAAAGCACCGGCAAGAGCACGGAACTTATTCTTCCGGTGCGGAAGGCCATTTGAAACGGAACATATACAGCCGCTCTCCCTCCTCGTCGGGCACCACATAGGAATAATAATAAGGAGCCACATAACCGGCCATCCGGAATCCCTGAGGAACGTCCACATCGCCTACCAATACTCCATCGCGGTAAACCTGCAACCCGTCCGTAGCCGAACCGCCGCCTTTCCGGTAAGAACGGAACAACAATCCCGTCTCGTCCACATATTCCACAGCATTATAAAAGCCCCTCGACATACGCTCGGCCAACCTTTCCTTCCAAGGCTGGTCATAACTGTCCCAACGGAGGTAGTTCAAATCCATGTCCCGTCCGGCAAAGCCGAAACAGGCCAACTGGTTATAATCATGGTCGTAACGGTACATTAAAGAATCGGCCTCGAACGACACGTAAAAATCCCCATTGTCCGCAATATCGAAATTCAGTTGAGCAAAAAGCGTTTTGGTAAGAGGCTTGTCGTAATAACTCTCAGGATAGCCGAATGCCAACAATCGCCCGAAGCCATGTTTTCCTAAGTCTATTTCCCGTATGTTAGCAGCCTTGTCGAGATAAATCCCCGTATCTTCCAAATAATCATACCCCCACAAATCATGTACTGTACTATAAATCTTATTCCCATGGGAACGGAAGTGCATGTCCGACCCGTGAACGTAATACAGCGGATCTGAAAAGACGCTTTCGTCCAACTGGTCCTTGTCCTTGCGTCCATTGTAGGAAATAAAGAAATGGTCTTTGAAAAGGAAATCCTTGTCATAGGTATAATACCACCCACTGGAATTACTGAGCAAAATTCCACCTCCGTCAAGCATGCAACATCCGTACACCTGCCCTACTTCCGTTTCATTGCGGGCATGTCCCACCCCCAGTTTCTTATCACGCAACCGTCCCGTGGGTTCATAACGGTATAGCACACAAAGTTTCTTATCCACCACGTACAGATAGTCATCGCAAACTCCGGATTCAATCATATAAGACGTGGGCACCGTATCCAACCACAAGGTATCCACCGACAAGGAAGTCACGGAAATTTCGGCCACAGCATCGGGAGGAAGGCGAAAACTGGGGTTCTTATCTTTGCACCCGTGGCACAAAGCTCCCAAAAGCAAAAAAATCCAAGTTTTTTTCATGATATTCTCTATTTAACGGAACAAACATACGGAAAAATCACGCCGGAAACAAAAAAAGAATCGTATTTTTTCGGAACCGCTCCCTCTCATACACTCCGGACTGAAAAGGGGGCACACCCGAACGGATGTACCCCCTTAAAAAAAAGAAGGTTGTCATCTCGACAACCAATCTTTCATTAACCTTAAATCTAATACCATGAAAAACACAGTGCAAATATACGGCTTTTTTCATTCACGCAATAGCTAAGCACAAAAAAATGTATGGTATTTAACTTTATTTTTCATTTGACCCTTGTTTTTCACTCCACATAGAGTACCAACCCCTTCAAATATTCCCCTTCGGGGTGGTAGATATTAACGGGATGGTCGGCCGGTTGATGCAACTGGTGAAGGATACGCACGCGACGTCCGCTCTGCGCAGCGGCGGTAAAAACGGCGGTACGGAAGTGGTCCTTGCTTACCACCTGCGAACAACTGAACGTAAACAAGATGCCGCCCGGCTTGATTTTACTGAAAGCCTTGGCGTTCAAACGCGCATAGCCTTTCAGAGCCTGCCGAAGCGCATCCTTATGTTTGGCAAAAGCCGGAGGGTCGAGAATAATCAAATCATACTGGCCTCCCATCGCATCCAAATACTTGAAAGCGTCTTCGGCATACGCCTCGTGGCGGGCATCGCCCGGAAAGTTCAGTTCCACGTTGGCGCGGGTCAGGTCTATCGCCTTGGCCGAACTGTCCACGGAATGCACCAACGTGGCTCCGCCACGCATGGCGTACACGCTGAATCCTCCGGTATAACAGAACATATTCAGCACGGCACGCCCGTGGGCATAATGCTCCAACAGCGAACGATTGTCACGTTGGTCTACGAAGAATCCTGTCTTCTGGCCTTTCAACCAATCTATATGAAACTTCAAGCCGTTCTCTACCGCCACGTTTTCCGTGCTTCCGCCCACGATAAAACCGTTTTCCTGCCCCAGTTCCGCCTTGAAAGGCAGAGTGGTTTCGCTCTTATAGTACACGTTTTCCACTGTTCCGCCCGTCACGGCCACAAGTGCCCGTGCTATTTCGTGACGCGCCACGTGCATGCCCACGCTATGAGCCTGCATGACGGCTGTCTTTCCATACACATCCACCACCAGCCCGGGCAAACAGTCTCCTTCGCCATGCACCAAACGATAGGTATCATTTCCCTTTTCATGTCCGGCCACTCCGATAGCGCATCGCAAGTCGTAAGCCACTCGCAGGCGGTCTTCCCAATAGGATCCGTCCACCGCTTTGTCCTCGAAATCCAGCACCCTGACGGCAATGGAACCGATTTGCCAATGCCCCACGGCTATAAAATCGCCCTCGGACGTCAACACACGTACCACCTCTCCTTCTTCAGGCTCTCCCTCTATATGATGGATGGCTCCGGAAAAAATCCAGGGATGGAAACGCTCCAGACTTTCTTCTTTTCCTTTTTTTAAATATAAATTCTTATACATAGTCTTTACCCTCATTTATTTATGATTCCTGCACTACGGCAAGTTCATAGTCGTTATTTTCTTTCAATGTTTCCAGTTCCCGATACAACCGTATGCACGCCCAAGCATCGGTAGCCGCATACAGTTTCTGCCCCTCGGTCAGCACGTCCGCCTCCCAGTTGGTGAGACGCTGCCCTTTACTGATCTTCTGCCCGAAGATATTGGCATACAGCTTCTGCAGGCTCATGTCCTCAATACCAAAAGCACGGACATAATCCTGCAAATCCAGGAAGGCCCGAGGCTCGAACTCGCCACGCTTATGGAGCGAGGCAAAGTCGTCACGCAACGACAAACCGACTTTCAAGACATTTTCGTCCTGTAACAAACGTTTCACACTTTCGGTCACTCCGATATGATTCAAACGAAACAGGAAACAAGTATCATCGGTAGATACCTGCAACAAAGCTACCTTATTCGTGCATCCCTTGCGGAAAGAAGGGCGCGTTTCTGTATCTACTCCCAAAACAGCCGAAGCCAACAAATAATCTACAGCCCGAGACGCTTCCGCCTCCGTCTGAATCACAAAAATACGCCCCTCGAACAGGGCACGCGGCAAAGCCGATATAAGTTTCTTGTCAAACTTACTATACAGTGTTTTCATCTTATTTTGAAAAGGTTAATCTACATCTAATTCCTCATCTTCATCGTCTTCGGGACTGTACCTGACACGATGGAGAGCCCGCATGGCATTCGTCAACGTTTGCCCCCAATACAGCACGAACGCGTTCCGGACTTCCGCCACGGACTCGTACATGTTTTCCTCCAAGCCGATGCGGTAGGTCTCCACAAAGTTCTTCAATGCCTGATAAATATCCGCCAAATCCTCTGAAATTGTTTTTACGGCCGGCTCGTCGCTGAATTTCACTCCCTCATTGCAAAAATCCAGGTAATCGTCCTTCTCGCCCAATAAGGCAGAAAGTGTCAGACGGACAAATTCGTAATCCTGCTCCGAAACGAAAGCTTCGGGAAGAAAGTCCTCTGCGCCCTCAATATCCTCCAACAAGGCAGCCTTCAAATAGAGTAAAGGCAAGAGTTTTAATACGGTATCCGTGAAATCCCGGCACTTCCTCCCTTCCGATTGTTCCAAATAGGCACAAAATTCGGCTGCCACGGTTACAAATTCCACAGTATTCCGAGAATATACTATCGTTTTCTTATCATTCACATTCATGGTGCTCTCTCATCATTTTCTAAAAACCGCAAAGCTACAAAAATTTGAGCGAAAAAATAGCAAAATTGATGATTTTCATTTACTTTTGTAGTTGTTTTCATACCGACAAGCCAAGATGAGTAAAAAAAATCCGACGATACAAACAACCAAATTAGGAAACAAAGTACAGAAAGGAAAAGGAAAAAAGCCCGAAAAAAAGACAGAAGCGGAAGAACATGTGCTGAATGCGGGAGAAGAACCGGTAGGCCATAAGGAAACCATACGCTTTTTTTTCGGACTGGTACTCTTAATCCTGGCTCTTTTCATGCTGTTGTCTTTCACCTCCCACCTGTTTACCGGCGCGGAGGACCAATGTCTCATAGAACAAGGGGCAATGGAGGGATTCCTGAATTATGCCGGGGCCGTGGGAGCCTACTGCGCCAACTATTGGATAAACCGCTGTTTCGGATTCTCGGCCTTCATCCTTCCCGTTTTTCTGATTATTGCAGCCATGAAACTGACCCGCGCCTATAAGGTCAGGCTTTGGAAATGGTTTCTGAACTGTTCCATACTCATCATCTGGCTTTCTGTCACCTGCTCCTATTTCTTTCAACAAACGTTTGAAGGTCTGAGTGGATGGAACTTCATCAACCCCGGCGGCGACCACGGCTTATTTATCAGTAACTGGCTCAACCAACGTATCGGCAAGGTGGGCACGTTTATGGCACTGCTCCTGACCGCTGTCGCCTACCTGGCTTACCTGAGCAGCGAAACGATACAATTGGTACGGCGAATCCTGAATCCGGTGGACTACATCAAGTCGAAACTCCCGGCAAAAGCAGCAGACGGGGAAACCGAACCGGCTGAAGATTCTGCCGCCCCGGAAACCGCCGACGACACTGCCGACTGCATAAAAGAGGAGGAAGAGTATCCCGTTCAAACCACCATAAATTTCGACATGGACGCCTCGCTTAAGGAAGAGAAAGAGGACGAAACGAACGAAGAAGAAGAAACGGATGATCCGGACAAACAGTCCGATTCCCCAAAAGCAACTCCCGAACTGGACATCGTGGAAACAGAAAAAGAGGAACTTGCCGACGCAAGCGGTAAAGGAGCCTTGGAACCTTACGACCCGAAGCTGGATTTGGAAAATTACCATTACCCTACGCTCGAACTGTTGGACAAACGCAACGATGAAGATGCGCCCATCGACATGGAAGAGCAAAACAAAAACAAAGACCAAATCATTGAAGTGCTCCAGAATTTCGGTGTAGGCATATCTTCCATAAAAGCTACGGTGGGACCGACCATCACGTTGTACGAAATCACCCCGGCAAAAGGAGTACGCATCTCACGTATCAAAAATCTGGAGGATGACATCGCATTGAGCCTGAGCGCACTGGGCATCCGTATCATCGCTCCCATACCGGGCAAAGGGACTATCGGTATAGAAGTGCCGAATGCACGGCCCCGCATGGTGTCGATGGAAAGTATTCTGAACAGCCGGAAGTTCCGCGAGTCGGACTACGAACTGCCCATCGCATTAGGTAAAACCATCACGAACGAGGTTTTTATGGTGGATTTGGCCAAAATGCCTCACCTTTTGGTGGCCGGTGCCACCGGACAGGGTAAATCTGTCGGCCTGAACGCCATCATCACTTCCTTATTATATAAGAAGCATCCGGCAGAACTGAAGTTCGTCATGGTAGACCCGAAAAAGGTGGAGTTCAGCATCTACTCACCCATCGAAAACCATTTCCTGGCGAAGATTGCCGACGGAGACGACGAGCCTATCATTACGGACGTACAAAAGGTGGTGGCCACGCTGAAAAGTCTCTGCTGTGAAATGGACACGCGCTACGACTTGCTGAAAAAAGCCCGTGCCCGTAACATCAAAGAGTATAACGCCAAATTCAAGAACCGCCAACTCAATCCGGAAAACGGGCATCGTTTCATGCCTTACATCGTAGTCGTCATCGACGAGTTCGGAGATCTGATTATGACGGCCGGAAAAGAAATAGAACTGCCTATCGCCCGCATCGCACAATTGGCCCGGGCCGTGGGAATTCACATGATCATCGCTACCCAGCGCCCGACCACCAACATCATTACGGGTACCATCAAGGCAAACTTCCCAGCACGAATGGCCTTTAAAGTAAGTGCCATGATCGACTCCCGTACGATTCTGGACCGCCCGGGAGCCAACCAACTTATCGGACGAGGCGACATGCTTTTCCTGAGCGGCAGCGAACCGGTACGGGTACAATGTGCTTTCGTCGATACACCGGAAGTGGAGCGAATCACGACCTATATCGCCAAACAACAGAGTTACCTCGGCCCGTTCGAACTACCCAAAGTGGAAATGGAAGGGGAAGAAAGTAACGCAGGTGCTGTAGACATGACCCATCTTGACCCACTATTCGAAGAGGCCGCACGCCTTATCGTGGCTACTCAACAAGGTTCCACCTCTATGATACAACGTAAATTCGCTATCGGATACAACCGTGCGGGACGTCTGATGGACCAACTGGAAAAAGCAGGTATCGTAGGAGCGGCACAAGGCAGCAAGCCCCGGGAAGTGCTGTGTATAGACGATACCGACTTGGAGATGAGACTGAACAATTTAAGATAACCTGATAAAGAAACTGAAAAGATGAAAAAGATATTATGGACAGTAGCTTTGTGCCTTGCCCTTATCCCGGCAAAGGCGCAGCAAACACCCGATGCACGAAAGATACTGGACGAAACAGCCTCCCTGTTTACGAGCAAAGGCGGTGTCAAAGCTACTTTTAAAGCTGACAATTTCACCGAAGGCAACGTACAAGGAAGCGCCACGGGCACGATGTGCATTCAAGGCAATAAATTCCAAATGACCACACCGGATATGATTACCTGGTACAACGGCGAAACGCAATGGAGTTACATGAAAGCCAACGACGAAGTCAATGTAAGTGTACCGACTCCGGAAGAACAGCAAAGCATGAATCCCTACACGTTCGTCAACTTGTACAAAGAAGGATATCATTATCAACTCAAGGAAACGACCCTGCGCGGAAAAAGCTGTTATGAAATCACGCTGACCGCCCGCAACAAACAGAAAAGTCCGCACACGATCATCCTGGATATCAACAAGGATAACCATAGCCTGATGTGCATCCGTATGCAACAACGTAAAAAAGGACAGTGGACACGTATCTCCATCCAACAGTTGCATACCGGACAATCGTTCGCAGCTACAGACTTCGAATTCAACCCGAAAGATTATCCGCAGGCTGAAATCATAGACCTGAGATAAGTCTGCTTATACATTAATTATATATACATACAAACCCCAAAAGATTATGGAACATATTCGTTGCTTAATTATCGGTTCCGGCCCTGCCGGATATACAGCGGCCATCTATGCAGGCCGTGCCAACCTTAACCCCGTATTGTACGAGGGCATACAGCCCGGCGGCCAGTTGACCACCACGACAGAAGTTGAAAATTTCCCGGGTTATCCCGAAGGTATAGCCGGTCCGGACCTGATGGAAGACTTACGCAAACAGGCCGAACGCTTCGGAACAGACATCCGTAATGCCATTGCCATTAAAGCGGATCTAAGCGAACGCCCCTATAAAATCACATTCGATAACGACAGTACTGTAGAAACCGATGCCCTTATCATTGCCACCGGAGCCACGGCTAAATACTTGGGACTGGAAGATGAAAAGAAATATGCCGGTATGGGGGTCAGTGCCTGTGCCACCTGCGACGGGTTCTTTTACCGTAAAAAAACTGTAGCCGTAGTGGGCGGCGGAGATACGGCTTGCGAGGAAGCCACCTATTTGGCCGGATTGGCAGCCAAGGTTTACCTGCTCGTGCGCAAACCTTTCCTCCGCGCTTCCAAGATCATGCAGGAACGCGTACTGGAAAATCCTAAAATAGAGGTACTATTCGAACACAACGCAGAAGGCTTGTTCGGCGAAAACGGAGTGGAAGGCGTACACGTGGTAAAACGCAAAGGAGAAGCCGACGAGCAACATTACGACATTGCTATAGACGGATTTTTCTTGGCCATCGGCCATAAACCCAACTCGGATATCTTTAAACCGTGGGTGAAAACCGATGAAACCGGCTATATCCTTACTGAGGGCGACTCTCCACGCACCGGTGTACCCGGTGTTTTTGCGGCCGGAGACGTTGCCGATCCTCATTATCGCCAGGCCATCACAGCCGCAGGCAGCGGATGTAAAGCGGCCATCGAGGCAGAACGTTATCTGGCAGAACACAAGTTATAAAAGGCAATACATATAAGTAGAAACAGTGCATTCTTCCATTTTTATACGGAGAAAACTGTTGAAAAGTTTGGCGGAATGCACTGTTATTCGTAACTTTGCAGCCGATTTAGTCCAGAGAGGCTCAAAAAAGTGAAGCCACAACGGCATCCGCCTCATGGAAAAACCCGTTTAATCCATTAAAATGTACGCAATTGTAGAAATTAACGGTCAGCAGTTCAAAGCTGAAGAAGGCAAAAAGCTGTTTGTACACCACATTCAGAACGCCGAGGCTAACCAAGCTGTTGAATTTGAGAAAGTGTTGTTGGTAGACAACAATGGTAACGTAACCGTAGGCGCTCCCACCGTAGAAGGTGCAAAGGTGGTTTGCGAAGTTGTTTCTCCGCTGGTAAAGGGCGACAAGGTATTAGTGTTCCACAAGAAGAGAAGAAAAGGTTATCGTAAACTGAATGGCCATCGCCAACAGTTCACCGAAGTAACCATTAAACAAGTTATTGCTTAATCCTTAAAAGTTAGAAGAAAATGGCACATAAAAAAGGTGTGGGTAGTTCTAAGAACGGCCGTGAATCAGCATCACAGAGATTAGGCGTAAAGATTTTCGGTGGACAGAAATGTGTAGCCGGCAACATCATTGTTCGCCAGCGTGGCACAGTTCACTATCCCGGTACAAACGTAGGTATGGGTAAGGATCATACTCTTTACGCATTAGTAGACGGTGTAGTAACTTTCAAGAAAGGTTCCTACAAAGGTCGTCAAGACAGAAGCGTTGTTTCTGTAGAAGCTAAAGCTGAAGCATAATAACGAGTTTATTACAAACAGCATAATAAAAGCCATTCCCAAAGGAATGGCTTTTATTTTATCCTTTGTACAAAAGTCAGTCTCAACCGACCGACCTTGTCACCAGTACTTTGTCAATACGCGCTCCGTCCATGTCCATGATTTCAAATACGAAACTATTCCATTCCAACTTCTCTCCACTACGAGGAATACGCTGCAAGCGGTCGAGTATCAGACCGGCCAGCGTATGATATCCGGAAGCTTCATATAAATCACCGCAGTCGAAATAACACAACAGGTCGTATAAAGAACATTGGCCGTCTACCAGCCAACCTCCGTTGTCTGCACGTTTGATGATTTCCGGTTCATCTTCTTCATTATCCATACTTCCCACAAGTCCTTCAAATATATCCTTCAAAGTAACCATTCCCACAAAGTCACCAAACTCATCGCAAATCAATGCGCGGCTGATTTTTCTCACCTTCATTTGCTCCAGAACTTTATAGATGCTCATTCCCTCGTGAAAATATACTGCCTCCCGTGCCAAATCACCGACTTTGAAGTCTTCGTCACTCAACTTCATCACTAAATCTTTTAGCCAAATCATTCCCTTCACATGATCCAAATCACCGTCTGCCACCGGATAAGATTCATATAAATCCCGTTTCAGCACCTCCTGTATCTCCCGGGCCGACATTGCAGTATCCAACCATACCACATCGCTTTTATGCGTCATGATAGAACCTATCTTCAAATCTCCCAACATGAAAACGCGCTGCATGATGTTCTGTTCCACGGGTTCTACAGCCCCTTCTTCCGCCCCTTCCTTAATGATAGATTTGATTTCTTCTTCGGTCACTTTTCCGTCATCTCCCTTTATTCCCAGCAGATTAAAGATGAGTTCCGTACTCTTGGAAAGCAACCAAACGAAAGGAGAGGCTATCATCGCCAACACATTCATAGGTCGTGCCATCAACTTGGCCACGGCTTCCGCCACACTCAAACCGATACGTTTCGGCACCAGTTCACCGAAAATAATCGTAAGATAGGTCACTACCACCACAATCGTACCTTGCGCCAATACGGCAGCATAAGCAGAAGAGACACCACATGAAAGCATAAAATCCGTCAAGTCCGTAGCTATCTTATTACCGGAATAAATACCGGTCAAAATGCCAATCAGCGTAATACCAATCTGTACGGTAGACAAAAATCTGTCGGGATTACCAGACAGGTCCAAAGCTTTCTGTGCCGCCTTGCTCCCCTTCTTCGCATCCGTGGACAGACGAGACTTCCGCGCTGAAATCATGGCCACTTCCGACATCGAAAATACTCCGTTCAACAAAATCAATCCGATAATAATTAAAATCTCACTCATCTTACTTTTTCCGTCTATAATCTATAATTATTTATTTCTTTCATCAGTCTCCATAGAAATGGAATTCGACGTTCTTAGAATGTCATGGCTATTACTTGAATAAACAAGATAAGAAAAACCATCGCAATGGGATAGACCGTAGCGTATGCCACACCGGGAATGTTGCTGTCCACCATAGAGTCTGCTGCAGCTAGTCCCGGTGTACTCGTCATCCCTCCGGTAATCGTTCCTAAGAGATCTAACACCGAAACCTTAAAAATCAAACGTCCGACCACGACAGATACCAGCATAGGCACTATCGTAATAGCTGCTCCCACACCGAACAGTAGCCAACCGCTACTCTGGAATGTCTCGACTAAAGTTTTACCGGCAGAAGTACCTACCTCAGCCAAAAACAAAAGCAATCCCAACTGCCTAAGCAAATGATTGGAAGGCCCTGACATGGACCATAATATAGGACCGGTTTTTCCTATCGCACTCAACACCAAAGCCACGATAAGCACTCCTCCCGTCAACCCAGGAGAAAAAGACATTCCGTTGCCGAACGATACATTCAGCTTACCAAACAACACGCCCAATACGATTCCCATGGCAATAGGGAAAAAATCAGTATCGGACAGCAACTTGGCATTATTACCCAACATACAAGCCAAACCGTTCAATCCGTCTTTTTCACCCACCACCATCAGTTTGTCTCCGAACTTCAGGGCCAAATCGGGTGAAGGGGCAAGATCTATACCGCTCCGCCTCACCCGCGTCACGGTACAGCCGAAGTTCTGATGCAAGTTCAAGTCTCCCAACTGCTTGTTAATCATATTTTTATTGGTCAACAGCAAAGACTGGATATCCTGACTCTCTACCAACGGCAATTCGCCCTCCTTACGCTCTCCCAGCAATACGCCTAATTGAGAAAGTGCATCCTCGCTCCCCACAGCCTGCACCCAGTCTTCGGCATGCAAAGATGTATGTCCCATCGGAATAAGAATCTCCCCTCCGGATTTGACCCGCGACACCACAGCACCCGTCATCCGTCCCACATTCAACTGTGCCAAAGTACGTCCGAAGACCTGAGGGTTCGTCACTTTGAATATGCAAGTCTGCAACTCCGGATACTTGCTACGCCGTTCGGCTTCCAGCCTACGGGCTTCCTGCTCAAGGTCCACACGCAATATCTTCGGCAACAGCTTGACAAAAAGAATCACCCCGATGACTCCGAACGGATAGGCAATACCATATGCAATAGAAGCCAAAGGCGAGTTCGTACTGTCGATGGCCACGGCAAGTCCCGGCGTACTGGTCAACGCACCGGCTATCAACCCTACCACGCTGGGAGTATCAAGGTCGAAAGCATATTTCAATCCTACGGCCGTCAACGAAGCCGAAGCCACTATCAACATAGTAATCAGAATCAACGTCTTGCCCTTCGTGCGAAAAGAATCAAAGAAACCGGGACCCGCCTGGATACCTATGGTAAAGATGAACAACACCAATCCGAAGTTGCCCAATTCTTTTGGAATAGAAACCCCGAAATGCCCGAAGAGCAAAGCAATGAAAATAACAGCCGACACATCAAGGGAAACTCCGCGAATTTTAACACGCCCCAGCATAAACCCCAAGGCCACAATGAGAAACAAGGCAAAATAAGAAGAATTCAATAGTTCTGTCCACATAGATTAATTGTAATGGATGTGTTTTGCAAAGATAGGGATAAAAACGAAAGTCCCCCAAAAGTTCCATTAAAAACTTTCAGAGGACTTCATTTTTATATGACCGCCACCCGAAGGTGACTTTCATCCATTACTCATTCATCGTCAGTGCAGCCCGGCTATTTCCAGCCTCTTCCACGGCTTTCACCGTCACTGCTACGTAATCGGAAGATGTCTTGAACTTAGGCATGTCCGGAGCTACGACCGTAATCACCATGTCATCTTCTCCATTCTCACCTACAAAGACCTGGTTGGTCGGATTGACACCATAGTAATACACGCCCTTCTTGGCGTCGAATTTAGATTCACCCGGCTGCAACGCATTACCGAAGCTGAGTCTCAACACACCGTCCTTCACACTGCAACGCACGGCCCTTGCTATCACGGAATCCTTGGCTTCCACGCTGAAACCATAGTTATCCCCTTTTACGAAACGTACACGTGCCGGCACATTTACCCGAGCCTCGTTGAATGCTACCGTAGTTACTTCACTTGCATTTACGGCTGCCACCATCATCATGGCGCTAACCATAGTCATTAACTTCTTCATAAATTCAATCTTTTTACCTTTAATATATACTTGGCCTTCATGGCCTCTCCTAAAAACAATACAAAGATACGGAGGTTTCCTCCCGAATACAAGCAAAAAGACCTCTTTTAACACGTATGGAGAAATAATATTGACTTATATCAAGAAATCCCGTTCATTCGTTTGTCTTTTATGGCAAAACAGTTACAATATGTTAGCAAACGGGAATGCAAGGCCATTACTACCGTATCACTTTTCTCGTCCTACGGCCGTTCTTTTCGCCATTTGACAAAGAAATAAGGAGTTTTTCGGGCTTTTTTTGCGCTCCCTACCTTTTTTTTAATTAATTTTGCAACTCACAGGAAAGTAGGATTATAAAATAAATAGTAGTATGCTTACATTAAAACTCATCAACGAACGGACCGAATGGGTCATCAAAGGTCTGGAGAAAAAACATTTCTCAGGAGCCAAGGAAGCTATCGAAAACGTGTTGGCTACCGACAAAAAACGCCGCGAAGCGCAAACACAATTAGACATCAATTTGTCGGAAAGCAAAAAACTGGCCGCACAAATCGGTGCGTTGATGAAACAAGGAAAGAAAGAAGAAGCCGAATCCATCAAAACAGAAGTAGCCCGACTGAAAGATACGAACAAAGCCCTTCAAGAAGCCATGGACCGGGCACAACAAGAACTCACCACCCTGCTCTGCGCTATCCCCAATATCCCATACGACATCGTACCGGAAGGCAACGGTGCGGAGGACAATGTGGTAGTGAAAATGGGCGGCATGGAAACGGAATTGCCGAAAGACGCTCTCCCACATTGGGAACTGGCCAAGAAGTACAATCTGATAGACTTCGACCTCGGCGTGAAAATCACGGGGGCGGGTTTCCCCGTCTATCGCGGAAAAGGCGCACGGCTTCAACGTGCCCTCATCAACTTCTTCCTCGACGAGGCACGCAAATCAGGCTACGAAGAAATCATGCCTCCTACGGTAGTCAACGAAGCCTCCGGTTACGGTACCGGACAGTTGCCCGACAAGGAAGGACAGATGTACCACTGCAATCTGGATGATTTTTATCTTATCCCCACGGCCGAAGTACCTGTGACGAACATCTACCGCGACGTCATTTTAGACGAAAAGGATCTGCCCGTCAAGAATTGCGCCTATACGCAATGTTTCCGTCGTGAAGCCGGTTCCTATGGTAAGGATGTGCGTGGCCTGAACCGCTTGCACGAATTTTCGAAAGTGGAACTGGTACGCATCGACAAACCTGAACATTCGGAACAGTCCCACCAGGAAATGCTGGCACACGTAGAAGGCTTGCTCCAGAAACTGGAACTTCCTTATCGCATCCTTCGGCTTTGCGGAGGCGACATGAGCTTTACTTCTTCCATTTGCTACGACTTCGAAGTATATTCCGAAGCACAAAAACGTTGGCTGGAGGTCAGCTCGGTGTCTAACTTCGACACTTACCAGGCCAATCGTTTGAAATGCCGTTACCGCCGTACGGAGGACAAGAAGACGGAACTATGTCATACGCTGAACGGTTCGGCCCTTGCCCTGCCGCGCATCGTAGCCGCCATCATGGAGAACAACCAGACGCCCGAAGGCATCCGCATGCCGAAATGCCTCGTGCCTTATTGCGGTTTTGAAATGCTGGACGACCAACCGTGCTGAGCCATACCTATTATTATAAATCCAAACGAATAGAGCAATGAACAGAATCGTATCCAAAAGCCGCTTTTCCGAAAAGGTCTTCAAGTTTGAAATCGAAGCCCCGCTGATAGCCAAAGCCCGGAAGGCCGGTCATTTCGTAATTGTCCGCGTTGGAGAAAAGGGGGAACGTATGCCGCTGACCATAGCCGGTGCCGATCCGGTCAAAGGCACTATCACACTGGTAGTACAAGAAGTGGGACTTTCTTCCACCCGTCTGTGCCACCTGAATGAGGGGGACTATATCACCGACGTGGTCGGTCCGTTGGGCAAAGCCACACATATCGAAAAATTCGGCACGGTGGTATGTGCAGGAGGAGGAGTAGGCGTAGCCCCCATGCTTCCCATCATCGAAGCCCTGAAGGCAGCGGGCAACCGCGTGATTTCCGTGTTGGCCGGACGAAGCAAAGAGCTGATTATCCTCGAAGACGAAGTACGCAAGAGTTCGGACGAGGTCATCATCATGACCGACGACGGCAGTTATGGCCGCAAAGGACTGGTGACCGAAGGCATAGAAAGCGTCATCCAGCGTGAAAAGGTGGACAAATGTTTCGCCATCGGCCCGGCGGTCATGATGAAATTCTGCTGCCTGCTCACTAAGAAATACGGTATCCCGACTGATGTGTCCCTGAATACCATCATGGTAGACGGCACGGGCATGTGTGGTGCCTGCCGCATCTCCGTGGGCGGAAAGACACGCTTTGTCTGTGTGGACGGCCCCGAATTCGACGGTCATCAGGTCGATTTCGACGAGATGCTCAAGCGTATGGGCGCCTTTAAAAAGGAAGAGACGGAAGAGATGCAACGGTTTGCACAAGCAGCCGGAGGCACGCCCGAAAATACGGACTGCCAAGCTGAAAAAGCCTGTGCGGCCGATGCTTCCCGAATGGATACTACGACTCCGCTCAGCGAGCTGACCGACCGTAATGCACCGTGGCGGCAAGAAATCCGGAAGGCCATGAAGCCGAAAGAACGCACGGCCATCCCGCGTGTCGTCATGCCGGAACTCGATCCCGTGTACCGCGCCACCACGCGCACGGAAGAAGTGAATATCGGCCTCAGTGCCGAGCAGGCCATGACCGAGGCCCGACGCTGCCTGGACTGCGCCAACCCGACCTGTATGCAAGGATGCCCGGTAAGCATCAACATCCCGTCGTTCATCAAGAACATCGAACGGGGCGAATTCCTCAATGCCGCCCGCGTGTTGAAGAGCACTTCCGCGCTCCCGGCTGTCTGCGGACGTGTTTGTCCGCAAGAGAAACAATGCGAAAGCCAGTGTATCCACCTGAAGATGAACGAACCGGCCGTAGCCATCGGCTATCTGGAACGCTTCGCTGCCGACTTCGAACGCGAGAGCGGCATGATGTCCGTTCCCGAATGTGCTCCGGCAAACGGCATCAAAGTGGCCGTCATCGGCTCCGGACCCGCCGGACTTTCATTCGCCGGCGACATGGCCAAATACGGGTATGACGTGACGGTGTTCGAAGCCTTGCATGAAATCGGCGGCGTATTGAAATACGGCATTCCGGAGTTCCGCTTGCCCAACAAGATTGTGGACGTGGAGATTCAGAACCTGGAGAAAATCGGCGTGAAGTTCGAAAAAGACTGTCTCGTGGGCAAAACCATCAGCGTGCAGGAATTGGAGGACGAGGGCTTCAAAGGCATCTTCGTAGGTTCCGGCGCAGGACTGCCTAACTTCATGGGTATTCCGGGCGAGAACAGTATCAACATCATGTCGAGCAACGAATACCTGACGCGCGTCAACCTCATGGACGCCTCTAATCCGGATACGGACACCCCTATCCATTTGGCCAAGAATGTCATGGTAGTGGGCGGTGGCAACACGGCCATGGATTCCTGCCGCACGGCCAAACGCCTGGGTGCGGAACGGGTGATGATCGTCTACCGCCGTTCGGAAGCCGAGATGCCGGCCCGCCTCGAAGAGGTGAAGCACGCCAAGGAAGAGGGTATCGAGTTCCTCACCCTGCACAACCCGTTGGAATACATAGCCGACGAAAAGGGCGCGGTGAAGCAGGTGGTCTTGCAAAAGATGCAACTGGGCGAACCGGATGCCAGCGGTCGCCGCAGTCCGGAACCGATACCGGGCGCCACGGAAACGCTGGACATCGACATGGCCATCGTAGCCGTGGGCGTATCCCCCAACCCGATTGTCCCCACTTCCATCCAAGGTTTGGAGTTGGGCCGCAAGAACACCATTGTGGTGAACGAGGGCATGCAGACCAACATTCCCTGCATCTTTGCCGGAGGAGATATCGTGCGCGGCGGTGCCACCGTCATCCTCGCCATGGGCGACGGACGGAAGGCAGCCAGCAGCATGCATGAGTATTTGCAGAAATAACCTGCATCACATCACATACATCAGCCCGTATGGATCGCACGGTCCATACGGGCTGATTCGTTAGCGCACCGTGCACAACGCCCTCCTTCCCCAGTTTGGCATTACAAACCCAGTTCCCGCCTCAACCATTCCTCCATCACCGGATCCGGAATGACGACCTGACGTTTTTCCATCTCGATAAGTTCTTTCTTCAACAATGCCCGTTTTACGATACTCACATTGGCCGACGAGCCCAATTTGTACTTCTGCAAAACGGCACGCGTAGTGAATTCCCTGTGCACACCCTCCAGTACGGCCCGCAAAAAATTCATCTGATATGCAGTGAGGCTCTCTGTCTGCTTTTCGAACAGCGGCGTATTCTGGTCGACAAGATATAATATTTTTTAATACACTAATATATAAGATATTACAATAACAAAAAGGCGGATAACTTTTAATTTAGTATCATTTTAGTACCACTATTTAGCCACTGCAATAATACAAACAACGAAACAAATAATAGTTCATAGAATTGGGAATGGGCTTGGCTTGAATTTATTTCTAAAAACACGCGCAAAAGTGAATTTTATATTTATTCTTTGTAGTATTCCTACGAAAACATAGATTATAATTTGTTGTATGGGATTTTATTTGTACCTTTGCACCGTGTAATAGATAAAATCAACGAATATGATAGCAGAATTCACCATTGAAAATTTTTTCTCAATAAAGTCTCCACAAAAGATAAGCTTTGAGCCTTCGTCAGATACTTTTATGTCTGATGAATATTCGTATGAAGTTAAAGATGGGATAAAGTTGCTAAAGGTGGGCATCATATATGGTGCTAACGCTTCCGGCAAGACCAATATACTGAATGCTGTTGAATTTTTCAGGATGCTTGTACTTAGGATGCCCAAAGACCGAAACGAGAAAACCGGGGTTGTTCCTTTCATGTTAGACGATATGTCAAGAAATGAAAAGACGAAGATGTCAATGGTGTTCTATATCGGTCAGTCGAGGTATATCCTTACTTTTGAATTGGATGCAAAATATATCCATTCCGAGACGCTGATTGTATATGATTCTATCCGACCTACCAAATTGTACAGCCGCAGTTATGATGCAGCAACAGATTCGACTACTATAGATTTCGGTGTAAACCTGAAAATGACAAAGAAAAGCCAAGATGTGATTTCCGGTAACACTATTAATAATTGCAGTGTGCTTGCTGCATTTGGTAAAAGTAATGTGGAGCGGACGAAGCTAAATGATGTGTACGATTACTTTGCCAAACAAGTAAAAGAAGTACTAGCACCGGGAATGTTACTTTCGGGCTATGTCAAATCACGATTGGATAAAGACGAATCGGGCGGCTTGAAGAAGTTCATCCTAAACTTCCTGAAAGCCTCTGACTTCAACATAGAAGATGTTGCATTACACGAGGAGGAGGAGTTGATTACCCCAGAACTGGAGCAACTGATTCAAAACGCCCCTATTGGAGATGAAGCAAAAGCCGATATGCTTAGAAAGGGAAAAATCACAAATACCGAATTGACATTCAAACACAAGGCTGGTGACAAACTTTATGATTTGTCGGAAGAATACGAATCCAACGGTACAATGAGGTTTTTAGGTATGGCTGTAATTTTGAATTTCTTGCTAAAAACCAATCGGTTTGTTCCTATTGATGAAGTCGAAACAAGCATCCATTACGAACTGTTGGCTTATTTCATAAAAGTCTTTTTAGCGAATGGTGAAGGAACATCGCAAATGCTGTTGACAACGCACGACATCAATCTTCTCAATGAGGATTTCATTCGCCGAGATACAATCTGGTTTACCGATAAAGACGAATTGGGCGAAACTAAAATAGTGCGTTTGTCCTCTTTGGGGCTACATAAGAATCTCTCTCCATATAATGCCTATAAACAAGGTAAATTAGTAAAACTGCCGTTCCTTGGCAGTCAGTATATCAACTTAAACGACTGACAATATGGGACGAACAGTAACCAAAAGTATCGCCATTATAGGCGAAGGAGAGACCGAGTGGTTCTATTTCGACTCTTTGAGGGTGGCGTGTCGCTATCCTTTCAAGGTTGCGCCTGATTTTCCACAGCATAGCGACATCAAACATATCCTGAAACTGGTAGAATCTTACTTGAACAAGCAATATGATTTTATCGTTTGCCTGTTTGATATGGACAGACTATTCCAATTCCCATCTGAAATGCAGTTGTATCAGCAAGCAAAGAAAAAATATGGGAAAAAGAAATATGCCGGAAGAGTGATGTTTGTAGAAACTAATCCATGCACAGAATTCTGGTTCTTGCTTCACTTTCTGCCTAATATGGTTTGTCGGCGATACGAGAGTTACGAGCAACTGCTTCCTGAGTTACAGAAGTACATGCCGGGGTATGAAAAGACGAAACGGTATTTTATACGCACAAATCTTTACAAATACTTGACAGAGAATGGTGATTTGGAACGGGCGATGTTAAATTCTGAGAAGTTGTGCCAACTCTGTCAAGAATCACCTGAGGATTTAATGGCATATTCCGAAATTCATAAGGTGCTTAAATTGTTGAATAATCAAGTAATATAACAGACTTATGTATCTAAGCAAGATTTATATAAAGAACTTTCGTGGAATCAAGGAACTGTTGGTAGAATTCGATAAGAAATTGAATGTGATTATCGGGGCTAATGGGCAGTTGAAGACATCTTTGATGGATGCCATCAGGTTGTTTTATGCGTGGGGAGAACCGAACCGAGATATAGAAATAACAAAAGAAGATTTTTATGTTGAGTTTACACAAAATCCTGATGGGACTAAAGTGGCAACAACCTCGACAAGGATAGATATATGCTATTTATTTGAAGGATTATCAGCACAACAAGAAGGGGCATTTTATCAGTACCTAGACAGAAAAGAAGATGGTTCTATGGTTGCTAGGGTTCATCTGAGCTTCGAGATGAGGGAGAAGGGAAGAATCTATTCTTCATACTTAACTGGTAAAGAAGAGAATGGCCTCCGTGCAGACTGGAATACGTTTCATTATTTTCATCCATATTATCTCGGTGCATTACGCGATAGTACGCGCGATTTGATGAGTACACGCAACAACCTGTTAGGAAGAGTCATTAAAAGAAAGATTGACAGGGCTGGCTCAGAAGAAGATGTGAGAAATATAGTGGATAGCGCAAACGAGCAACTTTTGCAGAGACAGGAAGTGATGGAAACACAAAATGGTATAAACGATAACCTGAACAGGATAAACAGATTAGCTCCACAGAATGTGGAGCTACACATAGAACAGAACAGAATTGAGTATATCGTTAATATCATCAAACCTTTTTTGCCATATTCTGTTGCTAACAAGAAAGGATTTGTGCTGACTCAAAATAGTCTTGGGTATAACAACTTAATATATATAGCTTCTGTATTGAGTGATATTAAAGATTGTCATACAGAAGATAATGTGAGTATATATGCATTGCTGATAGAAGAACCAGAAGCCCACCTACATCCCCAACTTCAGGTGAATTTGTACAACTTTCTTAAGAATGCTGATGACAATGAAAATAGCCAAACATTTATCACAACTCATTCACCGACTTTAACGTCTAGGATACCATTGGAGAATATTATTCTGCTGAATGATAATGCTGCTTATCATGTGGGTAATTGTTTCAAAGAACGACACTCTGAAAATATTATCCGTAATGTTGCCAATTACAATAGGCTATTAAAGGAAGAAGAAGTTGTAACCTATAGAAAGATGATTTCGCGATATTTTGATGTCACTCGCTCGCAATTGTTATTCTCTTCGGGCTGTTTGTTTATTGAAGGAATATCAGAGTGTCAATTGGTCGAGACTTTTTCTAAGTTGATTAATAAATCATTGATTGACAACCAGATTGAGATAGTTGATGCAGACGGAACGGCTTTTTACCAGTTCCTTATGTTGTTTAATTCTTCTAATGAAGCGAAGCGTTTGCCAATGAAAGCAGCGTTTGTAACAGACGAGGATCAATTTACAGAATCTAAGTATAAGGAATATAATCTGGATGAGTTAGTAAAGGATAGTTATGCAAAACTGCATTCTCTTAGAGAGGGTATTAATAATGATGATGTTAATGGTCGCATTAACAATATGAAAGCTATGACGCATGGGCAGGTAGGTGTTAAGATATATTCAGGAAAGAAAACTCTGGAATACCAAATATGCAAGGCAAATGTTTGTGTTGATAAAGAAATGACAAAAGAAACTTGGCTTTACGAACTGATTCAGCAGGAAAATCCAGAGGATATAAGCAAGGTGAATTTTTACATGGCAGGACTTGAAAATAAAGACATGAGCGAAGTGGAGCAGCAGAATGTTGCTTTGCTAATGTGGAAATGTCTGCCAAGTAAGGCAGAATTTGCTCAAACACTGAATTCATTCTTGCTAGAGAAAAAAGAGAAAGGAGGTGACATTAAGTTCACTTTGCCTAAGTATATCCAAGATGCAATAACTCATTTAGTACCATGAATATGGATTACGATATAACACCGCAACGGCAAGCATATCTTGATGCACGTGGTTATACCATACTAACTGCATGTCCTGGTAGCGGCAAGACAACGAGCATAGTCAAGAAACTTTTGACCGTGTCACGTTATTGTGAAAAGCATTACGGAAAACATACAGGGTTTGCCTGTCTATCATTCACTAATAAAGCTTGTGCCGAGTTAAAACAAAAATATAGGGAGATGCATGATGAAAGATTGACTTTTCCCAATGAAGTGCTGACAATTGACAGTTTTATCATGCAATATGTAGTGCTGCCGTTTTGGTATCTGTGCAACGCATGTAAAAAGAGACCAATAGTAGTAAACGAGATTGAAATATTAGACAAGATTTATTACAATAATGTTCCGATAAATGGTAAATTGCAGCAATACCCTGTGATGGCATTCCGAACTTACGCGAAGTTAATGCATCGTAAGAATCCATCATTGGTTTCAAAAGACAAGACGGTTTTTAAATGGAATCACAACAGAGTAACAGATGCGAATGAAGTTGCCTATTGTGAGGCAGCTTTTACATATCGTTTAGAGAAAGGTTTTATAACAAGTAGCGATGCATTGTGGATAGCATGTGATATATTGGAACATCATCAAAATATAGCCAGAGCACTTGTGAGGCGTTTTCCATATACCATTGTTGATGAGGCACAGGATAATTCCGAACTGCATTTTGAATTCTTCAAACTGTTAAAAAGAGCCGGTTTACAAAATCTTGAGTTTGTGGGAGATATCTGCCAGTCCATTTATGGATTCAATAATGCCAGACCAGAGTTGTTGCAAAGCATGATGGCGGAGGACGAATGGAACGTTTTACCGCTATCTGAATGCAGACGTTCTAATCAACGTATAATAGACTTGTATAGCAAACTAAAATCAAGTGATGTACCGCCTATTACTTCACATAGTGTGGAGGATAAAGGAATTCCTATCGTTGTATATAAGTATGATGATAAAAATGTCAGAGATATTATTCGGGACTTCTACAAAGTTTGTGAGGATAATTATTTGCCAAGCAGAATTATATTAGCACGTGGAGTAGAAAAATGTAAAAAATTAGCTGGCGTTAAGGATGTAGATTTCAGATATTGGAAAGTGGGACAACATCTGCCCTATTTGATAATAGATGCCGCCTTCGCTTTTGATTCGGGCGACATGGATTATGCTTTCAGAAAAGTAAGACTTGTATTAGCAGAACTTTGGGCTGGTAATACTCCCGAAGCCAAGCGTGAATTTGTACGCGAAATTGAATATAATGTGGACTGGAATGCAAGGATATTTGGTTTTTTAAAACAAATACCCGCATTTTCATTGAGTTTCAAGGAATGGTCAGAACGTACATGCACATTACTACATGATTATTGGGAACTTGAAGAAAAACCTATTTTTGTTCCATGTCAAAAGAAAGGAGGGTATAAAATGAAAGAAATGGCTGATGTGCCTGTAGAACAATATCATCAATCCAACGATATGAGGAGCGAATTCCACAAAAGTATAGATACGATACATGCGGTAAAGGGAGCGTCTTTAGATGCAGTACTTCTATTCCTATCATCTGACAGCAAGGGACAAAGTGTTTCATTGAATGATTTTCCTCGTAATGCTGTTAAAGCTATGACGGAAAGTCAGAGAATGCTATACGTGGCTTGTTCCAGAGCCAGACAATTTCTAGCATTTGCAGTACCTAGGTCTATAGCAGATGATGAAATTATGAGAGCCTTGACAGGAGTGGACATTGATATTCGTAATATCAACCTGCAAGGAGAATTAGCCTTTACAGATTAGTACTTCTTAAGAATTTGGTGCGAAAACAAGAATTATTTGTAAGTTTCCACCTATTTGTATCCAAAGAATCTGGAATGATGCTCCACCCCTTCCTATATTAGGAGAAAGAGAGATTTTAATCGTTGGAGTTGATTTTCCAATGTCTCTCATTGTGAAAATCAATGCTCCAACGAAAAAACTGATTCACGAACACCAAAGCCCCCAAAACGATAAAATCAAAATTTCAATACTGGCAAAGTATTCATCAAATCCACCGTTTTACAAGAGAGCGTAATAACCGACAGTAATAGGTCAAGAATATAACGAGGTTGCTCGTGTTCTCGTGACCAGTCATTGGGGTTGTTTTTGATTTGGGATGCTTTGTCGATGGTTACAGCATAGCGTTCCATTATCCACTCGATGGCGGATTTGCCATTAACGACATATTCGTATGCTTTGAGTGGAATGTTCTCAATGGTAATATGGTCATTATAGATGATGCGCGTCTTATCGGCAACGAGCTTTCCGTTTTCGTCACGAACTTTAGCAAACCTCATTTTATCAACGGCAAAGTATTGATAGATTTCATTCGTCCAGTCGTTTTGCCAAATATTCATATCGCCATTTACTTTAACCCCACAAGTCTGATGTGCAAACATAGGCATTGCAGCGCAAAACAGGTAATCATCATCTTGTCCCACTACCTGCTCGTTAATGCCTTGTTCGTAATTTAGATGCAGGTCGGCAAGTTCTTTGCCTGCTTTATAAAAGGACATGAAATCCTGTACACTATCCACAATGGGGATACGTGGCAATGACTTTTTCAAATCATCGGCAAATCGTTCACGGTATTGCTTGGAATGAAGCAGCCCATACACATAGTAGAATATATGTTCTTTGGTAATGGCTTTTGAACCTCCAAAACGGCTACGGACTTCTTTCAGTATCCAGTCGGTTATTCCGTCCCGACGAATATATCTGTCTGTTTCTGCATCATCAAAAAGTGTTGCTTGCGGATTCTTATTTTCTTCATACCAATAAAGAGGAAAATACTGCGCTTTATCAACTACCTGTAAATCAGAAATACTATCTGTAATCAATGATGCAAATGGCTTTTGTTGTCCAACTCCACTTACTGCGATAACAAGATTGTTGTGGCAATCGGTTGGAAATAATTGTTTCCACAAACCAGGTCGTTCTATGAATGGTCGATGGTAATACAAATTAATTCGATTGAATGGTCTGTAAAAAGATTCTACAAAAGTATTCTCTCTATAATTATGTATTACGTTGCTTTCATGATCCTTTTTCAGATTCACAGTCCAACTTATTTTTGTTGCATCTGTTGACAGTTTATTTTCCCCCATTTGCCGATTGTAAAAATCAATCATAGAACGCATATTGTTTGCGACCTCATCTTTTGAAAATCCGGACACCCAAGCATCACGATTGGTTGCTACTCCAATAGCATAAGTACTAAATACACTTTGTGTGTTCAAAGCGAATTTCTTTTCAGGAGCTAATGGAATCAAATTATCAAACACCTCATCACGTTGATTTATCCAATCAGCCTTATCATTAGGCGTGATAATCTGCCATTCTAAATTCTGTGAAGAAATGGAACGAAAATCTTTTACCATCTTGAGTTTCTGCTCACGAGTAAGGTAATCTCCTATGTCATGGTAATGGATAACGGCTTTCTGTTCTTTCTTTGCAGGATTTTTTACAAGGAAAGTAATTGTGATAGGTGTACGAGAGCCACTACCAAAGATTTTGCCACCCTCTTTACGTGACAACTCACCTGATGTACGCTGATTTCCACGCAGATTTAGCACATAAACAGAAGTAAACTCATCTTCAAGACAACGACGCATACCATCCTGCCCAGCCCCATCAATCTATGCGCCATTGCTAATGAATGCGACAATGCCACCTTCATTCTGCAGGATGCGGTCTGAAGCCCAACGAAAAGCTTTCACGTAACTGTCGTAAAGAGATTTGTTCAGAGTGGCTGAACTTTTCGTTGCATACGTTTCTGATACACGTTTATCAAGATACGGGTAAGACAAATTCTGTGCATTGTCATTGGCTGATTTTTGTCCTATGGAATACGGTGGATTCCCTATAATTACCCTTACGGGTGTAGCCATCTGTTTTTTCACTCGCTTGGAATTGTCTTGGAAAAACTCTGTAAAAAGTTCGTTGTGTTTTTTCTCTGCCAACTGGAACGTATCAGTCAGACAGATTCCGCTATATGGCAAGTAAGTTTCCCTGTGGGCAATGTCATGAAATACCGATTCGATATTCACATCAGCAATATAATAGGCCAACAGCACTATTTCGTTACAATGAATTTCATTTAAGTACTTGCGTTCCATATCCTCATGACGAATAAGACCGGATTGCAACAAACGAGTGATGAAAGTGCCAGTTCCTGTGAATGGGTCAAGGATATGTACGTTTTGTTCGGTTAGTGAAGTATTGAACTCAGATTTCAGAATGTCATCCACAGAACGAATGATGAAGTCCACACATTCCACTGGTGTATAAACAATGCCCAGTTTCTCCACTGTAAGTGGGAACGCACCTTTGAAAAACTTCTCGTAGAGGTTCTTTATAATTGTCTGCTTACCTTCCAAGTTGTCAATACCGCCTACATTGGTCTTTACCGAACGATAGAATCTCTCCAACACTTCAGTGTCTTTTTCAAAAGCCTGTTCTTGCAATAGGTCAATCATACGTTGCATGGAACGACTCACGGTGTTGTTATTGACAAACTGGTAATCAAAAAACAGGGCGTCAAACACCGGTCTGGTAATAATGTGCTGCGCCAACATTTCAATGGCTTGTGCGGCATCTACCGATGGGTTAAGGTCTCGCTGTAATCCTTTTAGATATTCATTGAACGCCTTTTTGTGTACGCCAGACTGAATGAGTTTGGAAATACGCTCTATGAATTTGTGCGCAATGAGCCCGACCTCTTTTGCCCAATTCTCCCAATAAAGGCGGTCGCCGCATTTTTCTACAAGTTTGGCATACATTCCATCTTGTAATTCACCGAAACGAAGTTCCAACTGTCGGGTAATTTCTGCATTTTCAATTTGTTGTGCCTCCATTTCTCCATCGTGTGCGCCCAACCCCGGCCTACCAATGGTAACAGATGGTGTCCCGGTCTGCGTGTTCGGTTTTTGCTTGTTGAGAGCTATTTTGTTTACCATCGCATTGAAACGGTCATCGTGTGAACGGAGTGCGTTCAAGATAGCCCATACCACATCGAAAGTCTTGTTGTTGTCAAGAGCTTCCTCCGCTGAAATATCGGATGGCACTACAATAGGGATGATGATATATCCATATTTCTTTTCATCTGGTTGTCCCTCGTGGAATGTTCGCATTACACGACCAACCGACTGCACCACATCCACCTGCGAATTACGGGCAGAAAGAAACAATACGGCATCGAGAGAAGGTACATCCACACCTTCGGACAAGCAGCGCACATTGGTCACAACACGACACTCACGCTCGTTTTCGGGTTCATCTGCCAGCCATTGCAGGATTCCATTACGCTCCTGTGAGTTCATAGAACCGTCTATATGCCGTGTCGTTACAGAAACGGTATGCGAAAGACTTTCTGAGTCAAGATTTTCTTCATATTTTCCGGATATTCTCGGCAGCACCGAAGCCATGTATTTTGAAGTTCCTGCTTTTGTTTCGTTACCTATGGCTGAACAGAATGCCACGGCACGGCGCATCATGCGTGGGTCGGTATCCCATGTGCTATGGTCGTCGCCATGTATCATTTTCGACAATCCGTTGATTACTCCTATGAGTTTGGATGTATCATCAAAATTCAGTTCAGTAGTAGAATTGGTGATGTCATGTTTTATGTTGTCCGGCACATCATCTTCGCTAACGGTAAGGACAAGTACCTTGTAATCAGTTAGTAATCCATTTTGTACGGCGTATGAGAAATTCACGCGATAGAATTCCTCTCCATAAAGAGTTTTATCATCCATCGAACAAAGAATACAATCCTTTTCCGATGCCTTTATCTTGGCAGATTCTCCATACAAACGCGGTGTAGCAGTCATATAAAGGCGTTTCCTGCCTTGTACATTGTCATTGGAATGTATCTTGATAAAGTTACTCTCGTCCCTTTCAGCTATTTTTACGCCGGTAGTGCGGTGTGCCTCGTCACAGATGATGAAATCAAACACACCATATCCCCCATTTGTCTCAGATAAAATTTCCTGTTGTGCAGCAGACACGGCATCAATGGATTGGTAGGTGGAGAACACGACTACCAATCCGTCATGATTACGATATTTCTTTAATTGAGATGCAATGGATTGTGACTTGGTGGATGCAGGTACAGCAAGGTCAACCACGCTGTCATCCGTGTCATCAAAATTCCTGGTGGTCTTGCGTGAGGCTTTGGAGTCAGAACATATACAAACAGCCTTAATGGGTTTCTTTGCATCTGCCGCCCATGCGTTAAGCGACTGCCCTAACAGAGCTATGGACGGAACCATAAACAACACCAAGCCATTGTCCCCAAACAACTGTTCCGCAATGAGCAGTGAAGTGTAGGTCTTACCTGTTCCACAAGCCATAATGAGTTTACCCCTATCGTTGCCATCTGCAATATAATGAACGTATGCTTTGGATATGGCGTTCAACTGGTGTTCACGAGGCTTCTTGCCTTCCACAAGTGCAGAATTTCCGGTAAGACCGTCCATCAGTTTTTGCCAATCCACAGGCGATGAATTAAGGTCTGCCATACCGATGCGCGTAACAGGAGGCTCTTGGTTTCGGATAGCCTCTTCTGCATTAATTCCCCAATGATTTGTGGTAGAAATCCAAATGCGATTTGAAAAACGAACAGTTTGGAATGTTTCCTCGTTTGTGAACGTGCGACTGGAAGTAGCGAGAAACGAATCTACAGCAGGCTTGTCTATGATGGAATCCTCAGCATAGCACTTACATTGGATAGCCCAATAGTCACCCAATTCAGTCTTGGCCACAAGGTCGATTCCTGTGTCAGCACCTCCGAAATCTTTTCTCCCCGGAAAATCTTCCCATAGCCAGACCGATTCAAGCTCATTATAGCGTGGGTCTGTTAATAACCATGAGCGCATCAATCGCTCGAACTTTGTACCTTTCTCCTTCTCAGTGAATGATTCGGTACGAAATTTATGTAGCATTTCCTTGAAATTCATCTCTTGATAAGAGAGCTATTTCAAAGGAACGAACTCTAATACTCAGTGCTGTATTGGTAAAATCTGTCGGATTTGCAAAGCAAATTCACACAAATTGCCTTCCATATACCATTATAAATGAGGATTAAACAAGGTGTTTGAAATATTATGCGTACCTTTGCAATATCAACTATAACTCTTATCAAGAGATTCGTTTTTTCGCTCAACACACTTCACCATAAATACCCGCTCAAAAATCTTTCAAAATAAGGCTGTTTGCCTTATCCACCACGCTTGTGTCGAGTGATGCAAGATAGATGCGCGTGGTTTCTTCCGAATCGTGTCCCATGCCCTCACTAATGACAGAAAGGGGGATATTCTTGCTCTTGGCTACACTAGCCCAACAATGGCGGGCCACGTGCATTGTAAGCGGTATGTGCAGTCCAGCCAGCTTTGCGACTTCCTTCAATGCCACATTGATACGGCAGATGGCATTACGGTATTGTGCCCGTTCATCGAAACACGGATTGGTGATTATCGGCAGGAGATAATGGGAAGAGTTATTTGTTCCATACTTGGCGATGATTTCTTCCATACATTTCTCCCACTTGATGGTAAGTTGTTGCCCGGTCTTTCTTCTCCGATATGTGATGGTTCCATTCTTCAAGTCCGACTTTTTCAGATAAGCCATGTCTATGAACGACATACCACGGGTATAGAACGAGAAGAGAAACATATCCCTTGCATACTCCAGATGCGGTTTCAGGAGAAGGTCAAGTTCCTTGATATGCTTGATGGTTTTCAACGGGATGGCGCGTTTTACCGTTTTCCCGATACCTGTGTAAACGTGCTTGAAAGGGTGTTTCTGCTCCGTCAGTTCCTTCTCCACGGCACGATTATAAACGGCACGGAGTATGCGCATGTAAAAGGAGGTCGTGTTGGGGCAGATGCCCTTGCTTTTGAGCCAGGCTTCATAAAGCATCATAGTATTGCTGTCTATTTCACACAAGAGTATGTCTTGCCCCTCACGGAATTTCATAAAACTGGCCAATGCCGCAGTGTAGGTTTCTGATGTGCGGACTTTACCGAGCTGCTTCAACTGCCCGATGATACCCTGCATAAAACTGAACAGCGATTGTTCGCTCACTTGTCTGTTGAATTTCTCAACGATACTATCTGCTGAATAACCGCCTTGCTTGTCGCATTGCGCGACTATGGCTTTCAGCCGTCTGGTGTCCCAATCGATATGTTCTGCCACTTTACGAAGATAGTTTTTCCTGCTCTCGCCTATTTCAGGCATGATTCTCACGGAAGAAATACCCTTATTCCATTCCGTATCAAACAAGTGGTATTCCGTCTTGATTTGGCGGACTATGCGTCCATGTATTATTTGATAGTATATACTGCCTTCCTTGCCGCTTGCGGTGGAAGGACGATATTTTACTTTGATAGATGCCATTCACTTTACTATTGTTATTTAAATTGATTTTCCACTTCTCTCATTGTCTTGACCTGTCGGTTGAAGATGGCCAGTGTGGAATCCACACCGACCGTTTCCACCAATTTTCCGTATCCCCCGACTGTTATCGCCAATTTTGGAGACAATTCGTTTAGCATGATACAGGTGACTTGATGCTTGTCTGCAACCGTTTTCAGCCGTCTGTTTTCATCCCGGTATTCATGCCATTGTACCCAACTGACGGTAAACAGGGTAAAGAAAACGAGCGTACAGCCGATGCCAGTCCACGCATAAGGATTCTTGTACCAGCCATCTGGGATTTTGCCCCATAGCCACCTTATCGCGTGTAATGCCTTGCTCGGATGAATAGCCTGCCAAAGTTTCGGCATGAAGCCTTGGCTTGGCTGCAACTTTTCCGAAGATTGCTTACTATTCTTCAAAAGTTCAGCCTGTGTTTCCAGTATCTTGCGAAGCAAATCATTGATAGTAGGAATACCACGCTTGCACATGTCCTTATTGGTGGCATCGGTATATTCCTCCATGCTCACAATCACCCCGTCACACAATGATTTCTTGGATTTCTCTATGGCTTCCTTACTTCCGAAAATCTCGCTGATGTTTTCGGACGCATTACCACCAAAGAAACGTATAACAGGCTCCAGCTTTACAGCCAGTCTTTTTAGTGCCTCGTCCTTGTCCGAGCCGCCCTGTGCATCCAATTTCTTTTTGATTTCCTCGATGTCTTCCGCCAACGCTCCGATAAGGTCGGCTATATTCTGTTTGTCGTTCATTTTCTTCTCCTTCTTGGTTTAAGTTTGTCTTTTTCGTTGTCGTTCTCGCCCCAGCCGCTTTCGTTTCCTCCACCTCCGCCGCCGGATGACACCTTGGCTTGGTGTGGCTGTACGCACAGCTCCATGAGTGCGCCAATGGTTACTTGTACGATGTTTGCCCCGGATTCAACAGGACTGCCACCGTTGCCGTCCGTTGCTGTCTCGGTTGGTGACGATTGCCCTATAAAAGTGTGCGCTGTATAATTGACGGTTGCCACATTTTGCCGGACTGGTTGCATCCGTTCATTGCCCCCGTTATCTTGGGAGTGTGGTTGCCATTCCAAACCCTCGGCAATACGGCTTCCAAACAACTTGTCAAGCCTATAAAAGCCCATACTCCGGTCTATCCTTGAGCCGCTGAATGAAATTCCGTCCTTGGTAAACGATACGCCAACGATTTCGCCCTTGCTCCTGTCATATTTGAAATGCACCCCTATACCTTGCCCTGCCAGTCTGCCGCACAAATCCGACCAACTGCTACAATGGGGCAAAGCCGCTTTGATGGCATCATATATCTGGTATTTCACTTTGTCCTTGCCACGCAATCGGTCACGCTTCACTTTCTCCTTTCCTTTGGAGAAATGCAGGCCGTACTCCCTTGTGAGAGCCTTGCATACCGCCACGTTCCGAATGGCATCGTTACGGTCGCTGATGGTGTTCCCGTTATTGTCCACCCTGTTGGCCACGATGTGCAGGTGCTGGTGTTCCTTGTCCGTATGACGGCACACGATGTATTGGGTGTCTGTTATTCCCATCCTCCGCATATATTCACGGGCGATTTCAGCCATCATGTCGTCCGTCAGCTTGGGTGTGTCCTCGTGGGCAAAGTCCAGTGATATGTGGTACACGGGATTTTTCAGCCTGCGCCCCGGCTTGTCGTCCGCCTGTCCCTGCATACTTCTTGCAATGGCGGCGTTGTCGTCAAGCCTCACGTCCTTGCTGTCGATGAGCCGTGCCTTTTTCGGGTTGTTCACATAGTTCACCAATTTGGCGAAACTCGCCCGTTTCTTCAAATCGCCCATCATATCCTTGTGATGATTTTGTTGAACTCGTCCAACAAGTCCATGATTTTGCTTTTCGTTCCGGGAAAGCCTTGCTGATGTGCCATCTTCGCCAACTGGTTCAGGTTGTTGCACCCTCCTTCCAGCATCCTTATCTGCTGCCTGTCCTCCTGCGTCCGTGCCGCCACGACCTTGCCGTACAGTAACAGTTCGCGCAGGAAGTGTGACGGCTTCTTCCCGGCATCGGTTATCCTCCGCATGACCGCCTTCCATTCGGCAAGCGTGAGCCTCGTGGACAGGGTCTTTGTCCGCGTCTTGCCCTTTACCGCCTTGGGGCGGCCTCCCTTGTTCCTGTTTTCCTGATATGTCATATCCGTTTTCTTTTATCTGTTACCATTCTGTTTTTTAGGGCTTGTAATCCTGGCTTGCCGTTTCCTGTGTGGTGGGTTCGCCATCGGTGGCGTGGTTTTCGTGGACGAAAACATTAACTTGCCAGCCCTAAAAAATACCACTCCTAAAATGCTATCGCGTACCACTACTGCCGCTTCATTCCTGTGCCTGTTTCCAGTCCTTTGAACCGGGTAAGGCATTGCCATCCTCTAAAACAGGTGTGTTGTCGGCATCTGTGGCTGTATTTTCCGCAACGCTTTCGGTAGCCGTCACTGCTGTGGGGGCTGCGGTTTCCGTTTCCTCTGACGGTTTTCCCTTTCTCTTCCTCGGCGAACTGCGGCGCAATGTCTCCAGCCTCTGACCGTTAAAAAGGAATATCCTGACCCCTTCGTATGCCTTGACCGTCTGGCGGTGTTTCGGATTCTCGATGAGCCGCCCAGCTATCATCCACGACTTCACGCACACCATATCCATGATGGAGGTTACAGGATTGGAATCAACACGGATAAGCCCGCGTTCCGAAAAGTCCTCCAACAGACGGGAAACCGCCTTGCGCCCAATGCCCCATTCCTTGGCCAGTACCAGCATGGAGCTGTCCGCCTGTCCGGGATGGAGGGCATAGCTTAATCCCCGTTTGGTATTCTGCACTTCTGAAACCGTCATTTTTGATAAGAGGGAAAGAAAAAAGGTCAGGTTGCAAACTCCATCTGTACTCCCATGCAGGAAGTACCATGCTTCCACGGTCATTGCCATTTCCAATTTGTAGCACGGCAAAACAAGCTGTTTCAAATTCTTCATAATCTCGAATGATTTTTGTTGTGCGTTCTACAAATTATCCCTTGTCGGTTTTATCCGCATCCCTGCTGGTGGCTTTCAGGCTCTTGATGCGGTCTATTTGCTCTTTGGGGAACAGGACGCGCCGCCCGATACGCTGCCCCTTGATGTGACCCAGTTTCTCGTGCCGCCAGATGGTTGCTATACTCACGCCCCATTTCTCTGCCAGTTGCCGGATGGTGTAATACTCCGATGTGTCCTGTGGTGTCTGTACCTGCTGGTATTCCTCAAACGCACACCTCACGCTTGCACCGATGAGCTGTTGCAACTCATCGCGTGATACCAGTACCATTTCTGTCTTATCTGCCATAATTCGTTGATTTTAAGTTTATGGCGGCAAAGGTACGATGGTAATGAAACCCGTGAATTTGTGGTATTCTGTGAAATGAACGGATATAAAAAGAGCCGTCAAACAACTGATGTTTAACGGCTTGTGCAAAGTAGTGGGTTGTGGTGAGTTGTAGTCACTTGTGGACTACATCACTATTTTATCATGGGGAGCAGTTCTTTGAGCTTCGCTATAAAGGTTTTCTCCACGTTATACTTGGCGAGGCTTTCGGGTGTCAGCCCCATAGAACAGGCTGCGGCAGACCTGTATCCTTTCCAATCCTTGAAATAGGCTTTGGACAACAGGGTGGTGACACAACGCATCTTACCTCTCACACAGTTGCTGTATATCTTGGAATAGTCGGCTCGCATGACGGCATGAATGAAGTCCTTGTCGGAAATGGTGTTGCCGTCCAGTACGGGTTTGCCCTTGTCGGGCCCGCTCTGCACGGTAAAGGTGGTGAGGAAGCAGTACAACCTCATAACAGGAACTTGGGCGGTCGTATGGAACGCTCCGCCGTGCACCGTATCGGTGGCGGTAAAACCGGATGATACATCTTCCTTACAATGGTCTGTTGGCTTGGATGTGCCTTCATGCAGTACATTCCTTTTGACATACCCCATCGTCAAAGCGATATGGAACATCTTTATTCCAGCAGACTGCGCTTTGACATTCGCATTTTGGGGTAGCATGGAAAGACGGACGGCCTCTGCAAAGTGTTCCGTGAAGAGCTGCGCCAAATCCTTGTCGTTGGCATTGACGATATATTCCTTGACGGACTGGATTTTCGCCTTGTCCACTTTGGCAAGCACGGCATACATTTCTTCCCCTCTGTTCCCCTTCGCAACTTCCGAACATTTCCGTATGGCGGCATTGATGGTGTCTATGCAATCGGTGGCCTCGGCGCGTGTCATGGGCTTTGAAATGGTGTCGGATACTTTCGGCTGTTCCTTTTCGGGGAAGAAGTATTGCCCTATGGCTTCCATGCTCAGGTAAGCCACACCTGTACGGAAAGCCGCCTTGTCCAGTTCGGCATATTTTGAACAAAGGTCATGGAGCCGCTTCGTGTCGTCGTGCAGCCCGATGAATTTCCGTGCCAGCCCCTTGTCCTCATGTTCGGCTATGTATTCCCTGATGCCGTCCAAAAGAAAAGGAATGGTTTTCAGGTCGTATTTGATATTTCTGCAAATATCCTTGCAGTCTGTTCCGCCACTGCCGGAAGCCATATCAGCAAGCGATTCCGCAAGTTTCAGGCTGTCGCTGATAATGTTTGACAGTCTGAACAGGTCGCTGATGGCATCGAATCTTGATTTTTCCATAGCACCCTCCTTATAATTCAATGATACCCTTGAAGTCCTTTAACGCTATGACTGCTTTTTCCTCCGCATCCAATTTCAGGTAGCGGCGCAGTTGCGCTTCGCTGCTGTGTCCCGTGATGGCTTGGATGGAAGGCAATGGAACACCTGCCTTATATGCGTTGGTGGCAAAACTTCTTCGTGCCGTATGCGAAAGGAGCATGTCGCAGAACCTCCGCCCACGCTTGGGGTTGAGCCGCTTCGCGTCAAAACCGCAATCGTGAGTCCAGCCGAGCAACAGCCCGATAGCCTTTATCAGCTTGTTCATTTCGTTGGGATGAATCGATGGTAGCTTGCCGTCATACTTGTCGAGTATGGCTCTCACCCGTTTGTCGATAGGAATATAGACTTTCTTTTCCGTCTTCTGTTGGGTAATGAGTATGAACTCCGTACCTCCGATTTCCGTTATCATGTCCTTGCATATTCTTGAATAGTCGGAAACACGCTGCCCGGTCAGACAGCCCACAATGAACACATCCCTTACATGCTCCAATGTCCTGATATGGGTAATGCGGCATTTGGAGATTTGTAGCTGCTTTTCATCTTCATCTATTTCCAGAGACTTCCACTTAGCTATAACCGCCTCCTTGGTGGAAAGGTCGAAGTCAAGCATTTCCTGTATCTGTTCAGGTGTGAGGTAGATGTTATCCACTTCCTCCTTTTTCGGCACGAAGTCGGAATGCCGGAAATCATCGCATCTGGTCAGCTTGTCCTCGTAGGCTGCCTTTGCCACCGTGCGTACATCAGTCATGTAAGAATTGATGGCATTGGGCATCAGTCCTCGCTCTTTCCAGTAACCGACAAGGCTGTTGCGTGTTTCCATTGTCATGTCATCCAGTCCGAGCTTGCGGTGGGTTTCCTTTTGGAAATTGCGGATTTGACCTAAAATCAAGCGCAGACCTTTCAGGTAAGCAGCCGAAACTTTAACGGTACGCCCTTTCTTGGTGCGCCGTCCTGTTTCCATATCTTCTATATAAGAGGTAAGGAAATCCTCGAACAGCATCCTGCCCTTGGGCTTGACCTCCACAATCTGCATCATCCCGTTAAGCACATCGTGTTTCACGCTCTCGATGATGTTCTTGGCTTCCTTGGGATTGAAGTCGTCCGCCTCGAACGCTGCCTTTATCCTTGCGAGGACTTGGGCGAACTGCCCGTACTTTATCCCGATGCTCGACATCAGGGCTGACGAGGTGTATTGCAGGGAACGGTACTTTTCCCATTCAAGCTGCTTGATGGTGAATCCTGTCACGACTTTAATGTTAGCCTTGCCTGTACGCACACGGGCATAGATAGAACCGAAGTCCTCTTTCCCTGCCTTGGATGATTTGATGAAGATGAAATCCATACGCGATATATCCTTTGGTTACATGGTGCAAAGGTACAAAATATATCCCGAAATATAGTATCAAATAGCACCAATATTTTCTAAAACCGTGGAATTTCGTGAGTATTCAAATCAAATGAATACATATACAAATAACTGATATACAAAGATTATATATAAAACAAGGCTTCACTGAATATAAATAGTGAATAGTGGGCGATGATATCCTGATATGCTCCCTCGAAATCCTGTTCCGTGGCCGTCTCGTCTGTATGAATCCACACCAACCACGCCAACTGCTGCACATACGAAGAATGGTTGTCTACGGCCCGGCATATCTTCCCGGCCAACTCGGCGGAAATATGTTTGCCCGTAGCCTCAAAGCGTCCGCAAATGTAATCGACCCAATCCTCCGTCCCGATCTTGGGCAAATATACCGTATCGCCGAACTTGTAAAAAGGAAGGCTCTTTTTCTCAAAAAGTTCATTCATAAGATGCTTCTTGCTGCCGAACAGGCAATACGACACCGATTTCTGTAATTGCCAAACCGAACGCAAGCGTTTCTGAAAAGCCTTTGAATCTTTAAACTCGGCTATCTGTTGGAACTCGTCGATGCACACGACTACATCGATACCTTTTTTTTGCGCAATCTTTTCCGGAAGTTGCAGGATATCGTCCACATCGTCTGCCTTGGGATTGAGTTCCAACGAGATGGAAAAATCCGTCATAGGCTCCGTGCCCAACGAAATCTTGGGGCTGATCCGCGAAAGGAACAACCGGGCATTTTCCATCCACTCCTCCAGTTTGGAAGAAGTCTGTTTGAGCACAGCCGACGCGAAAGCATCGTAAAATTCCCGTTCGCTACGACAAGAAAAAATATCCAGATAGACTACTTTCAACGTATCGGACTGAGCCAAACGGCACACTTTACGGACTAAAGATGTCTTCCCCCAACGGCGCGGAGAAATCAACACCGTATTCACACCGTGCCGGAAGTTGGACAACAAACGGGCCGTTTCTTTCTTGCGGTCGGTAAAATTGTCACCCGAAGTGGCCACACCAAAAACAAATGGCTTATTTTCCATAATCATCCTCTGTTTAACCCATCGCGAAGATAATGATTTTCCCGTTTAGTAACAACTTTATTACTAATAACCTTATTACAAATTGCGCAACTAGCTGCCTCAATCTCCTTTTTCTGCCCGCGCGGCACAAGCAACGACTTTATTTTCGTAACTTTGCGCCCGAAAAAAAACGTATACATGAATGCAGTCTACACCATCTTGCTGCTCATCAGCAGCAACATTTTCATGACGCTGGCCTGGTACGGCCACCTGAAGTTGCAGCAAACGGGCGTATCGTCCCATTGGCCGCTTATCGGCGTCATCCTTTTCTCGTGGATGATAGCTTTCGCAGAATACTGTTGCCAAGTACCGGCCAACCGGCTTGGCTTCGAAGGCAACGGCGGCCCTTTCAACCTGATGCAGCTTAAAGTGATTCAGGAAGTCATTTCGCTCATCGTCTTTACGGTCATCGCCACCGTGATGTTCCAAGGACAGGCCCTGCACTGGAACCATCTGGCCGCCTTCTTCTGCCTCGTGCTGGCCGTATATTTCGTATTCCTTTAACCACAAGCTCCCATAAAAGCATGCAACCCACGGAAGCACAACTCCTGGAACGCCGTATCTGGCGGCATTTCAGCAAAGGACTGACCCAATACCATTTGCTGGACGACGGCGACCACATCCTGATCGGCCTGTCCGGTGGCAAAGACTCGCTCGCCCTGCTCGACTTCATGTCGCGCCGCGCCCGCATCCACCGCCCAAAGCTCACGCTCACAGCCCTGCACGTGCGCATGGCCAACATCGACTACGAAAGCGACACGGCCTACTTGGAGGACTTCGCCGCCGCACGCGGCGTGCGCCTCATCGTGCGCGAGACCTCGTTCGACCCAAGTACCGACACGCGCAAAAGCCCCTGCTTCCTCTGTTCGTGGAACCGCCGGAAGATGCTCTTCACCGTGGCGCAGGAACTGGGCTGCCACAAGATTGCATTGGGCCACCATCAGGATGACATCCTGCACACGCTGCTGCTCAACCTTTCTTTCCAAGGCCAGTTCGGCACGATGCCCGCCCGGTTGCAAATGCGCAAGTTCCCCATGACGATCATCCGTCCGCTGTGCATGGTGCACGAGCGCGACCTCGCAGCCTGGGCGGCACTGCAAGGCTACCGCAAGCAAAAGAAGCTCTGCCCCTACGAGACGGACTCCCACCGTTCGGACATCAGGCAAATATTCGGACAGTTGGAACAACTCAACCCCGAAGCCCGTTACTCCCTGTGGAACGCATTGGAGCAGGAAGGCAAACTCGTAGAATAAGACACTGAAAAACAACACGATAAACAGCCGCCCCCGATTCTCCGGAGACGGCTGTTTCAATCTCAGCCGAACGATTTTCAAATCTCAGCCAAACGATTTTCCGTTCTGCGCCAAACGATTTTCAAATCTAAGGCGAACGATTTTCCACCTCGTTTTCCACCTCATTCCCCTTGCGTTTTCCGCAAAATGCACGATCACAAAACAAGACAAATTCTCCACGTCAACGCTGCTCCACCATTCGGATGGTACCGTCCGCATTGTGGTAGAGCCGGTCCACACAAATGGAACGCAGCCACGGGTCGCCGGAGAGTGCGCTATTATGGTAAAAGGCGAACCACTGGCCTTTGTACTGCACGATGGAACCATGGTTGGTGACACCCGTTTCCGGACGGGTGGGCTGCATGTAAATGCCCATGTGTTTCCACGGCCCGAGCGGATGGTCGCTGATGGCATAATGCATGCGGTTCCATCCTGCCACACCCTCCTGTCCCGGTTCGTGGTTGTCGGAATAGGACAGGTAATATACACCATTGTATTTGTGAATCCACGTAGCCTCGTGGAAATCCACCAGCCCTTCCATGGTCCGCATCGCGCCGTCCAGTTCCATCATGTTATCCTTCAGCCGTCCGCCCTTACACGTGCCGCCCCCGCCGTTGTAAATATAAGCCTGTCCGTTGTCGTCCACAAACACGCAAGGGTCGATGAGGGGATCCATTCCTTCGATGTAGCCCTGCACGGTGAAGTTGGCAGCCGGTTCCTTGCTCGTGGCCACCCCGATTTTCCAACTTCCGTTCCAATCGGTCTCGCTGGGATGGGGGAAATAGAAATAGTACGTGCCGTCCTTGTAAGCACAATCCGGTGCCCACATGAAACCGCCCTCCTTGCGTCCCCAAGGCACCTGCGAGGCGCGGAGGATTTCTCCATGGTCTGTCCAATGTACCATGTCGTCGGTGGAAAACACATGATACTGGTCCATCAGGTCGCAACCGCGAGCCGGTGCGATGTCATGGGAGGCATACACATACAAGCGTCCGTCGGCCCAGACATGGGCTGAGGGGTCGGCCGTGTATATATGGCGGATAAACGGATTCGGTGCCAGGCTGTCTATCGTCTCTTTTCCTTCCCCGGCTTCACTTGTAACGGCGGAATGGCGTTGCGCCACGCACGCCGTCAACAAAAGGGCACATACGCCCCATATACTCTTTTTCATACATTCATCTTTGATTACAGTAAAACTTTATTTCTCAAAAAGCCGCCGGACTTCACAAGCGTCCGTCTCACTTGCGCCGCTCTACCATGCGGATGGTGCCGTCGGGATTGTAATACAAACGGTCCACGCAGACGGAACGCAGCGCGGGATTGCCGGACAAGGCTATCGAATGGTAGAAAGCAAACCATTCGCCCTTGTATTCCACGATGGAACCATGGTTGGTGAAACAGTCCGAACCACCCATGTAAATGCCCATGTACTTCCACGGCCCGAGCGGGTGGCCGCTCACGGCATAGCGCATACGGTTGTACCCCTCCACGCCTTCTTGTCCGGGATTGTGATTGTCGGAATACGAAAGATAATACTTCCCGTTGTATTTGTGCACCCATGTAGCCTCGTGGAAATCCACCAGTCCCTCCATGGTCTGCATCGCACCGTCTATCTCCATCATGTTATCCTTCAGCCGGCCGCCCTTGCACGTGCCGCCCCCGCCTTGGTACAGGTAGGCCTGCCCGTCGTCGTCCACAAACACGCAGGGGTCGATAATCGGATCCAAACCCTCGATGTAGCCCTGCACGGTGAAGTTGGCAGCCGGTTCCATGCTCGTGGCCACCCCGATTTTCCAACTGTCATTGGTGTACGTTCCGCTGGGATGGGGAAAATAGAAATAATACGTGCCGTCCTTGTAGGCACAGTCCGGTGCCCACATGAAGCCGCCCTCCTTGCGTCCCCAAGGCACTTGCGAGGCGCGGAGAATCTCGCCGTGGTCGGTCCAGTGCACCATGTCGTCGGTGGAAAACACATGATACTGGTCCATCAGGTCGCAACCGCGCGGCGGATCGATGTCATGGGAGGCATAGACATACAAACGTCCGTCGGCCCAGACGTGGGCTGAAGGGTCGGCCGTATAGATATGCCGGATGAAAGGATTGGGAGCGAGGCTGTCGATTTGCACAGTTTCCTTTTGTTCCCGGTCTTTGCTGCCGTCCGATGCGGAACGGGAGGCGGTACAGCCTGCCCACAGCAAAGCGCATACTGCATAAACACATTTCTTCATAAATGTGGTTTGTTAGGTTGTTAAAACAAAAATCTTATCCTGCTTTTACCCCAAGCAAGGATGCCCGTTACGGATTTTTCAAAACAAAATTATCGAAACAAGGCCGCCCTGCCAAGTTTCCGCACCGATTTATGGCATCCCCTGCCGTAAATTGACGCATTATTGCTATTTTTGCAAACAAACGTACACTTCCGCGCACTACGACATGAAAGACTTTGCCGCCATAGACTTTGAAACCGCCAACGGGCAACGCTCCAGCATTTGCAGCGTAGGCCTCGTGGTGGTTCGCGACAGGGAAATAACCATCCGGCATTACCGTCTGGTACGCCCCTATCCCAATTACTATAATTACTGGAACACGCAGGTTCACGGGATGTCCTTTCAGGATACGGCCCATGCCGCCCCTTTCCCAGAGGTGTGGCGCGAAATCATACCCTTGATTGAAGGTTTGCCCTTAGTGGCCCACAACCGTCCGTTTGACGAAGGATGCCTGAAAGCCGCCTTCCAAGCCTACGGCATGGAATACCCCGGTTACTCGTTCCATTGCACCCTCCGTGCTTCCCGTCTTGCATTCGGCCGAGACTTGCCCAACCATCAACTGCAAACAGTAGCCCTCCGCTGCGGATACGACCTGACGCAGCACCATCATGCCTTGGCCGATGCGGAAGCATGCGCCCGGATAGCCCTGAAAATCCTGTGACGGCCGCCCCGGTTGTTGCACAAAAAAGACTGTCCCTGCACAGAAAGCATCCGTACAGGGACAGTCCCGGAAAATGAAAAACAGTTATATCTTATTACGATTCCGGCCGGAGCACTTCCACCGGCTTCTCGTTCATGCAACGGCGCACCTGTCCGTAAACGATGAGCGACACCACCACGCATATACCGCACACGATGACCGCCATCAGTCCCACGCCCGGCGTTTCGCCATAGTGGAAATATTCCATCCATTTGTGCATGAGCAATGCAGCCGGGAAGTAGGCCAACACGCCGCCCGCCACGACATAAAGCAAATAAGACCGGAGCTGAGACCGGAAAACATCCCGGAAACCCGCGCCCATCACCCGGCGGATGGCCATGCTCCGCCGCCGCAGGCGCAAAGAGTAGAGCAGCATGGAGAACACGCCGGAGAACGTTATCAGTACGCTGAACACCGTCAACGCACTCAGAAGGTTGGCGTAATACGTTTCCTCTTTGTAATTTCCTGATATGTATTCGTCCAATGTGGAAATATAGATTTGTTCCTCCGGCACGTCGAACTTCTGCAACACGCGACGCATTGCCGCCTCGGCATCCTCCCGACGCCCGGGAGCATACCTGACATACACCGCATCAAGCTCGACAAATGGACATTCATGATTCTCCGGCACGCCGACCAACATCAATGGACGTTCCTGCTGACGGAAGTCGTTCAGGTAAATGTCCGCCTCATCCTCTACTGACAACGCCTGCCGGATATAATGCCCGTGAACGTAATCTCCCTGATAGGCCATATATTCATGCCCTGTCATCATCCAGGTATAAAGCTTGGCCTGCTTGGGATACGTCAGACCGAATTCCTGCATGGCCGCCCGGTTGAACAGTACTTGAAGCCTGCCGGGTTGTTCGGTCTCCACCGACAAGGTACCGCCGTGCACCGTGCGGATATGGAAAAAGTCCATGGCGCGATAGGGAATCTCCATGTAAACGATATCTTTGACGGCATCGACCTCATCCTTCCCCACGTTACCTTGCAACCACAAGGCTTCCGGAATGACTCCTATGTAGTTGGTCGTCACACGGTTGAAAATATCGCTTCGCATCGCGATGGCATCCGTGATACCCGCTCCGGACTCCTTGCGGAACTCTTGCGGAAGGTCATTGAAGATGGACTCGTAATTGTAGTTTTCATCCGCTCCTTCAGCAACCCGCCAACCCGTGTAAAGCCGCAGGATGTTCTCACGGTCAAAACCCAAGTCAGAATATATCATGTCCGCCAACTGCCGATGCATCCCCAACGAAAGGAAAAGCAGGAAGGCACAGGCAAAACATTGTACCACGAGCAGCCACGAATGGGAACTCCCCGCGCCGTCCTGTCCGAGGAATGAACGGTGATAAACGCAACGCATCTTCCAAACGGGATAAACCATAGCCAACAAGCACAACACAACCACACCACCGGCAACCCATGCAAACACTGTATAAAGAAAGTCGGCATCACCGGGTACCCCACCGCTATACCTCAACCACTCTATCCCTATCACGGCAAGCAGCAGCCCCGACAACACGACCGGTGCCACACCGGTCAACATCCAACAGGCGTTCTGCCCATCGGACGCACCCAGACTACGGCGCAAAGTATACTCCCGCGTCCGACCGAGATAGATAGACGTATAAGCCATCGTCAGGTTCACCACCGCGCTCAACACCAACAATAATGAAAGTACCACGAAAGCCAAAGGATAGAAATATGCTTCCAGAAACGGCAACCCGTTGCCCATCTTGTGAAACATACGAAGAGGAGTGAGCACTAATTTCATTCCATCCTCCCCATCCCAATCCACACGCGAGAGTTCGCGTTCTGCTCCCTCCGCATCGCCCGTACGGAGCAGGATGGTGAAGTTTCTGGCATATTCTCCATTGATTTCAAAGTCAGAAGGGCCAAGAGGTTCAACGAAATCATAATAGATGTTGCTCTTACTGCCACAGTCCTCCACCACCGCACCGACGGTATAAGTACGGTTTTCACGTCCCCGAAAACGAGCCACGGACTCGCCAACTACGTCCACACGGCCAAACAGCCTCCGTGCCAAACTTTCCGTGAGAATAAACCGGTCACCTGATTTCTCCATTTCGTCCAAGCTTCCGTAAAGGACACGACAGCCCAAGGCACGCACTGTTGCAACTGAGGCAGAAAGGTTTTGGGCGTATGACCCATGTTCCAGATTATCCGTCCGGGCAATCTTCGCCCGACCGCTTTGCATACGCCACAGCCCCACTTGCGCGTTTTCACCCAACACGCTGTCAATTTTCTCTCCCAGTCCGTACCATAGCCAATGTGACAACTGCGTACTGGTACTGTCATCCACCCTTTCCACCACATACAAATCCTTATACCCCGGCCGGAAACTGTCATAATGCGTCTCCGTCCACAGCCAGTTCACGCTGAACGT